>Ga0105097_10000374_pt1 | contig 20222 bp, 15 predicted proteins | sample PPLLak12cMay2015_FD_87035 | JGI IMG/M metagenome (GOLD analysis project Ga0105097, IMG submission 87035) | Freshwater sediment microbial communities from Prairie Pothole Lake near Jamestown, North Dakota, USA - PPLs Lake P7 Core (1) Depth... | ecosystem: Environmental > Aquatic > Freshwater >...
CCTTTCGAATTATGCCGAGCTTGCCCTGAAAAACAGGCAGGATGCTGCCCTCTCTCAAAAGGCACTCGAGAAGACTATCGGCAACTGCCGGCGGGCCATGAAAGTAATGGAAAGCATTCTTGCGATGGCAAATAAAAACGATGAAAAGCGGGGCGAAATAAATATAAAGAAAATTGTAGGGGAAATTTTTAACTGCCTGTGCAGGGATTTTTCGAAGGACGGCATCACAGTAAAAATAGATATTCCGGATGATTTAATAATATATGGGATAGAAATTCAAATCCAGCAGGTCATTATGAACCTGATATTGAATGCGAGAGATGCAATGCTGGAATCCGGCGGTATCCTGATGATAAAGGGAAAACAGCAGAACGAAGAGATTTTAGTAGAAGTCAGCGATACCGGCTGTGGAATCAGGCCGGAGGACTTAAATAAAATATTCGAGCCGTTTTTTACGACAAAAAACACTCCCGACGGCAACGGAAAACAGGGCGGTTCCGGACTGGGGCTTGCATTCTGCAAAAAAGTTATCGATTCGCATAACGGCACTATAAGCGTTTATTCCCAGTTCGGTAAAACGACGACATTTAAGATTGCCCTGCCGTCGTCGAAATAGCATGATGCAATTATGTCACGAAGAGCGATAAACATCATATTTGCAGTCTTTCTGGCGGCATCTTTTCTCATTATTTTTTCCAACAGCATGTCCAAGGCACTGTCGCGGGATGAGAATATGTACTGCACAGCAGGCGCGCTGATGAACGAGGGCAAAACAATTTACAAAGATTTTTCTTACGTGGCTCAAATGCCCTATCATCCGCTGCTTTGCGCAGCGGTGTTTAAGGTTTTCAATACGACCTCTTATTTATTCGCCGCAAGAATGATTTCCTGTTTGTGCGACCTGATGACGGTTCTTTTAATTGCCCTTCTATACCGCCGTTTTTTTAGCCCTATAGCAGGATTGATTTTGGGTATTGCAGCGGGAATTCTGTATCTATTCAATCCCTCCGTCGATTATGCAAACGGGTTTGCGTGGAACCACGATGTCGTGACATTTCTTGTTCTGCTGGCATTGTATATTTTCGTATCGGGCGACTTTAAAAGTAAAGCTGGTTTTTGGCAGACGCTGCTGTTGGGCGTAATTTTAACGGCGGCCAGCTGCATGCGGATTACAACTTTTATGGTTGAGGCCCTTTTCTTCGCAATTCTGCTTATGAAAATTGAGGGGGATTTGAAGCAGAAATTGAGAGGTGCCCTGCCCTTCCTGGCTGGAGCTTTTGTGATTTTAATATGGCCTGCGGTGCTGATTGCATCGTCGCCGAAGGCCTTCTTTTTGAATATTTATGAAATACCTAAACTGAACGGCCAATACCTTCACAACGCAGGTTTATATTATGACAAACTGTCCGTCACGATTGATTCACTTTCGAGCATTGATTACCTTTCAATTCTGCTTATAACGATTTATCTTTATGCTGCGTTTTTTTATTACCGCCGCAAATTGGCCGTGACTTACAAGGCCGATTTCCTCTTAACCGCCCTGCTGCCGGTTGTTTTCTTAATAATTGCATTTATCCCCCCCGCTATGTGGCAGCAGTATTTTGCACCGCCTGTTCCATTTCTTCTGATAAGTTTCATTTTCCCGCTTTTCTATTTTAAAAAATTAATCGGGATACCACATTTTTTAATGGTTTTCTTTTTGATGGCAGCCTGCTCATTGATGTCGATTATCAATCAGCCGCAAATTTTGCAAAGGATTGAAATACTTCGCAATCCTGCTGGCTGGCAGCCAGCAAAAGTTCATAACATTTCACAGGAAATTTCACAGGATATAAAAGTTCAGGGACCGGTTTTGACACTCGCCCCGCTTTATGCCATTGAAGGAGGCCTTCAAATATATCCGCAGCTATCTTGCGGGCCATTCGCTTACAGGGTTGCTGATATGCTCAGTGACACCGAAAGGAAAATTACAAACACGATCGGCCCAGCGGAATTAAAAGAGCTTTTCGAGGAAACGCCGCCATCTGCAGTAATTTTAGTTTCGGAACCGTCTGACCTCGAAGAAGAAATAAGAGCCGTCGTCAATAAAAACTGGCCAATGAAAACCTACGACAGCAATAATATAACCGTTTACTTCTGGCCTTCCGAGTGAAACGATTCAAATATGAAAAAATTAACCTGTGATTTCAGCGGCATTTATAATTCGAAGATGGCTTTGGTGATTTCGTTGATTGAATCGCGGGTGTTTTTATTGCCGCCCTCGGTGAGGATTGAAAATATGTAATCGCCGCTATCAGTGGTGCATATGCCGGAAAAAGATCTGACGAAGTTTATATAGCCGGTCTTTCCCAAAATCCTGCCCTTGTATTTATCTTCCTTGAAATATTTTGCGGCGGTTCCGTCCAATCCCCCTGCTGCCAGAGAGTCTTTATATATCTGCCAGTCTTTGCTTTTGTACACGTCACATAAAACTTTTGTTATGACATTAGCGCTTAATCTGTTGTTTCTGCTTAATCCGCATCCGTCATCGATATAAAATTCACCTTCATTGATTCCAAGCTGCATCAGGTACTGAGAGATAATTCTTCTGCCGCCATCCCAGGACCCGCCTTTGCCGCCCTGCATCTTAGCGGCCATAGTTTTCATCATTGCCTCAGCAGCGAGGCTGAAACTATCCTTGTTACATCGCCACAGGCAATCGGTTATCGATGTTTTGTATTCAGCTATCATAATCTGTTTGCAGGCAGGGTCGATGGCCTTTTCCTCGAGCATGCCCTTAACTGAAATGCCGCTTGAAGTCAGCTTTTCAGATAACAATACTCCAAAATAGGCAGCCGGCTTTTCGATTGCGACCTCGAAAGGCCCCTGCTGCTTTTTGCACTTTCCATCAACTATAATTTCGTTGAACTTGCCCGGCTGCCTATTAGTACCGACAGCCTCGCTGCCGCTTCTTATGACCTGCACTTGGTTAGTAATTTTCAAGAAGTTTGTTGCAGGGTCGATGGATATTGTCGCCCTCCCGCCGTTTGCTGTAACAATCATCTGGATGCAGTTGCCGCGGTAATTTAAACCGCATACCTCACAAGCCCACCACTTGTTCAGGTCTTTTGCCAGCCAGTTCGGATGTGCGCGCTGGTCGTCGAAAATCGTTGAGTCAACTATGATTCCATCAATTTCTCTGACACCTTTCGCTTTCAGTTTAGCTGCGATATCATCCAGAATCCATCCGGGGGACCTGTTATATCTTGCGTCTGTGTCTATATCACCCAGCAGCGGGTCTCCGCTTCCTGTGATGACCAGCGTATTTTTGCATAAGCCGACCGTTGTCTTGTATTCGAATGTCGGCCCGAGATATTTTAATGCAGCAGCAGTAGTGATTATCTTCATATTGGAGGCAGGAATCATTGGCCTGAATGCATTGAAACTATAAACAGGCTGGCCTGTGTCGGCTCTAACGATGTTGATGGCGAAGCGGGTCTTTTTCTCGTTGGCGCTGTTGATAATGCTGTCGATTCGACCGGCCAGGTCCGCCCTTGCTGAAACTGTTAAAAAAAGGATGTAAGCGACTGTGGTGATTCTTTTAATTTTGTTCTTCATAATTTGCTAACTAACAAAAAATAGAAAAAAATCAAGCCTTGCAGCCTAAACTTTAATATAAAAACAGGACACTTTCGGTGTTCCTGTGAACTGCAAATTCTACTTGCTTAATCGGTTATCGCAATGGATAATCGTTAAAGTTTTTCTGGAGAACTGGTATGAAAATAGCTTACTTCGATTGTTTCGCGGGTGCAGGCGGTGATATGATCGCCGCATCGATGCTCGATGCCGGCCTCGATGAGAAATTTTTAACTGGGCAGATTGCGAGCCTGAGGATAAAAAGTCTTAAGATAAAAATACAAAGCACAAGCCGGGCAGGTATCCGCTGTCTTAGCTTCGAGCCAATTGCATCTCAACAACATCATCATAGAAACCTCAAAGAGATAACGCAAATCATAAACCGAAGCAGAATCGGAGAGGCTGCCAAAGAGACGGCCATTAAGATTTTCGAGAAACTTGCCAAGGCCGAGGCTAAAATTCATGGCAAAAAAACCAGCGAGATTCACTTTCACGAAATCGGGGCCGTAGATTCGATTGCTGACATAGTTGCAGCAGCGGCTGGGTATCAATTTTTCAAATCTGTCGGTGTGGAAAGGTTTTACTGTTCCCCCTTGAGTGTCGGCGGAGGCACAGTTACTTGTGCTCACGGCCTGCTACCAGTCCCGGCCCCGGCAACTGTCGAATTATTGAAAGGAGTTCCAATCACAGAAGGACCTGCAAAGTTCGAGCTTCTGACACCAACAGCCGCAGCAATTTTTACTACTATAATTGACCGGTTTGGTCCTTTACCTGAGATGAAGGTTGAGAAAATCGGATATGGCGCAGGTTCTATGCAGTCAGAAGAATTTCCAAATTGCCTGCGATTGATTATCGGTCAGGCAGCCGCTGAAGCAGCGGATACTGACTGCGTATATCTCTTGGAAACAAATGTTGATGATGTTAGCGGAGAACTAATTGGTTATGTCACCGGCAAGTTACTCGATTGCGGCGCCCTCGATGTCTTTACAACTCCGATTTATATGAAGCACAATCGCCCTGCTGTTAAGCTATCAATTATTTGCGGAATGAAAGATGCAGAGAAGTTTGAGGAAATTCTTTTTGCGGAAGGTCTGACACTCGGAATAAGAAAACAAATCGTCCAGAGGAGCAAGCTTGTAAGGAGTTTTGAATCCGTTAAAACCAGGTTCGGCAATATAAAAATAAAAATCGGCTCGCTCAAGGGAAAGGTTGTGAACATAAAGCCGGAATTTTCAGACTGCACCACAGCAGCGGAAAAATATAAGATACCTGTCAAGCATGTGATTGAAAACGCTCTGAAGGCTTATAAGGAAAGGAAGAAGAAATGAAAACCAGAACTATTGTCCTTGTTTTGGGAATTAGCATGGTATTTCTGGCTGCATTTGCAGCAACAGAAGAATCATCAAAAGCTCCGGCTCGCTGGACAACTGAAAAGGCGTGGGACTGGTACAGCAGGCAAAACTGGCTGGCGGGTTTTAATTATGTTCCGAGCACAGCCTGCAACACAACCGAATGGTGGCAGGAAGAGACATTTGACCCAACCACAATCGACCGCGAATTGGGATGGGCGGAGAATATCGGATACAACACGACGAGGGCTTTTATTCAGTATATCGTCTGGAAACAGGACCCCAAGGGCTTCAAGGATCGCTTCGAACAATTCTTAAAACTGGCCGATAAACATAAACTGACAGTAATGCCGGTATTATTCGATGACTGCGCATTCGGCGACCCGCTGCAGCTTGATCCGTTTTTGGGAAAACAGCGTGAGCCGATTCCCGGAATGATTCTGCCGAGCTGGACGCCGTCACCGGGAAGAAAACTTGCCGGTGACCCAAACGAAAAACCGATGCTGAAAAAATATGTTCAGGATATGGTGGGAACCTTCGGGAAAGACAAAAGAATAATCGCCTGGGATTTGTTTAATGAGCCGATGAATGCTGCTCAGACAGGGGCAAATGCTTTTCTTACAGAAATCTTCAATTGGGCAAGAGAGCTAAATCCCCAGCAGCCTTTGTCAATTGCAACCTGGGACAACAACAAGGAATTAAATGACTGTATTACTGCCCAGTCCGATGTCATTACCTTTCACCGTTACACCGATACGAATGGACTCAAAAAAGTTATAGCCGAACATAAAGTTTTCGGGCGTCCTGTGATTTGTTCCGAATGGATGGCGCGGGCGATGGGCAGCAGGTTCGATACGGATTTGCCGGTTTTCAAGGCTGAGGGTGTCGGCTGCTATCAGTGGGGGCTTGTCAGCGGCAGGACACAGTGCCAATTCCCCTGGTGGAACAAAAAAGGAGGAACTGTTGACCCGAATATCGGCTGGTTTCACGATATTTTATATCAGGACGGAAAACCATACCGCGATTCAGAGGTCACCGTAATCCGCAAAGTCCTGATGGACAAAAAGCTGAATTTCGAAGCCGCTAAATCTATTAAAAAACTGCTCGAACCTATTAAGTAAAAATAAATTGTGTGCTCGTTTTAAAATATCTTGCTTGCTTATTGAAGAATAAAAGAAAAGAGTTATAATTCTACAAAATTTATTAAAAGAGGAATAGTTTTTTGAAAGGATTGATTATGCAAATCAGCGCACTCGATAGTTTGATAATCATAGTTTTCTTTGCCTTCGTGGTTGTTGTCGGGCTTTATAAAAGCAGAAAGGAAAAAACCTCGGAGGATTATTTTCTCGCGGGTAGAGGTTTGAATTGGTGGCTGATAGGTTTTTCTCTAATCGCTGCAAATATTTCAGCAGAACAATTTGTAGGGATGTCAGGCCAGGCAGCCAAAGATTCTATCGGTTTGGCTGTGGCAAGCTATGAATGGGTCGCAGCGATTACACTGGTTGTGGTAGCATTCTTCTTTCTTCCAAAGTTTCTTAGAAGCGGAATCTTTACTATACCCGAATATCTTGAATACAGATTTAATCACCTTGCCCGCATTGTTATGTCCTTATTAATGGTAATTATATATGCTGGTGTAACAATACCAACGGTAATATATCTCGGCGCAAAGGCATTAGACCCGCTATTTACAGGGCATTTATTTGGAATTCCAATAAATATAACAACACTCTCGTGGATTGTAGGTATTTTGGCAGCAGCATACGTTGCAGCAGGAGGCCTGAAAGCGTGTGCCTGGGCGGATTTAATACAGGGTTCAGCTTTAATCGTTGGTGGCGCAATTATAATGGTGCTGGCTTTTATGGCTTTGGATAATCCGGCCCGTTTTGAAGACATCAGCGAGACAGCCGTTAACAGTTCTCTCGGGCTTAACGGCGGAGCATCAATTGGTGAGAAATTTATGGTTTTGAAACAAACGAAGATGCATATGGTGCTGCCGAGAGCGAGTGACTTTTTACCTTGGACTGCACTGCTTCTTGGTATATGGATACCCAATTTCTATTACTGGGGTCTCAATCAGTATATTATGCAGCGGACGCTCGGAGCCAATTCTTTGAGACAGGGACAAAAGGGTGTCGTTTTCGCGGCCTTTTTGAAACTGATTATCCCATTCATAGTGTGCATTCCTGGTATCATAGCTTTTACATTGTATGGACCAAAAATGCAGGAAAACGCTATGACAATGGATTCTCTGAATAAACCAATTCTTGAGTCGTTCGAGAAAGCAAAAATAAATCCTTCGGAAGCGAAGATTGTTATTCCGTTTGATGCCGACTTTGCCAAACTGCACCCCGAACTGTCGAAAGAGGTACTTTCATTTAATGCACAAGTGCTTGGCAAGACGGTTACGGAAGGAGAAGATATAGGTAAAATGAACGATGATTTGCTTAAAGGAATAAACAAAAACACATCAGGGATTGAAGTTAAACAGGTTCTGGTGGGCTATGATTATGATGGGGCTTTCCCTATGCTGATTCGTTATCTGACGCCAAATGGAGTCAGGGGATTTGTACTTGCAGCCCTGATGGGTGCTGTAATCAGCACATTGGCATCAATGCTGAATGCAGTTTCAACAATATTCACAATGGATATTTACCGGGAATGGTTTAACAAAAATGCCGCTCAAAGCATATTGGTGTTTGTAGGCCGATGCTGCGTTCCGGTAGCTGTAGTAATAGGATGTGTGATTGCGCCTGTTCTTGCCAATCCAAAATTCAAAGGTGCATTCGCATATATTCAGGAGTTCCAGGGATTCATATCGCCGGGTATTCTTACAATATTCCTTTTCGGACTATTTTTGAAAAGGACACCTCGATTCTGCGGGGTTTTAGGCCTGATTCTCAGCCCGATTATCTACGGTATCCTGTTTTTCGGATGGCATGATTTGGCATTTTTGAACCGTATGGCAATCACGGTCGGCATTATTGCCTTTATCCTTTTATTAGTGACAATTACGAATCCATTGAAAGAAAAAATAATACTTCCCGAACAAACTAAAATCGAACTTGTCAGTTCCAAGGGTTCGGTATATTTCGGTATTTTTGTTGTACTGCTGACATTACTTCTTTACATAATATTCTGGTAATTAATTGAAGAGGTATCTACCTTATGATAAAACTTTCAAAAGAAGACAACGAGGCATTAAAGAAAATTAAAGTTTTTTCTTTAAAAAATAAAATCGATATCAAAGGCGGGAAGGTGAGGAGGACATCGTCGAGGTTTTGTCTCGGTGTCGAGCACGGTGACTACAACGGAACGGAACTTTTCGGTGTCGGGACTGACAGGTTCATCTGGATTGTCTATAAACCGAGCGGCAGCAATAAATGCAGGCTCTTTAGCGGAAACTTTCCTGATGACGGCGTGGTTGAATTCACACTCGGCTGTGTCCCTAAACCGAAATCGCCCCAAATTGCTGATACCTGGGCAAGGTTTCCTTATGGCGTCGATTTCATATTGCAGAGGGAAGGCTTCAAATTAAAACAGGGCATTAATGCTGTCGTTTACGGAAATATTCCCGGCGGCGGTATGAGCAGGAGTGCCTCGCTGTCGCTGAATCTGATTTTGTCACTGCTTGATGCCAACGGTATAAAGGTCGAGGACGGTCTTAAAATCGTCGATATGGCACAGGCGGTCGAAAACGATTATGTAGGTTCCCCCTGCGGCAAACTCGACCAGATTATGATTTACTTCGCAAAGGAAGGGATGGGAACACATTATAATCCCAAAGACCGCTCGATAAAATATGTCAAGCTCGGCAAAAAGGCGATTGATTTTAGAATTGTCAGTCTCGATACCGGCACAGTGCGGCCGGGACTGGAGAAATCGACATACAAAATCCGCCGCTCACAGTGCGAGCAGCTTGTCGCAATCCTTCAAAATGCCGGCTATAAAATCACCTGTCTGGCTGATATAAGGGATGCTTCGCTTTATGTAAAGATTATGTCTCAATTCTCATCGCAATTTCCTGACCTTTGCGACAGGCTCAAATACATTTATGGGGCACAGAAACGTTTTTACGAAATGCTCGATGCCTGGAAGAAAGGCGATATAGAAAAGGTCGGCGCGATATTCAGAGAAGATGGTATAGGATTACGCGATGATTACAAGATTTCGGGGCCTGAGCTTGAGACTATGTGCGATATAGCCCGCTCGATACCGGGAAGTTTGGGAGAAAGAATGTTAGGCGGCGGCGATAAGGGAGCTTCGGGAGCACTTATCAAGGCAAAAAGTGTTAATGAAATGAAAAAAGCAGTCGAGACAGGCTACCCAAGAAGTTATCCTGCGTGTAAGGACAAATTTGCGGTGCATATCTGCAAGGTTGTCGATGGGGTCAAGGTATTCGATTTGCCAAAATAAATAAAACGATATAGCAATGACAAAAATAAAAAAAGGACCGTTCTGGGCAAAGGTTTGCGGACACAAGCAGACCGGCAGGACATTTTATAAATTGTCGCTCGAATTAACTGGCGACGGCGCCAAGTCATTTTCAAAAACAATTCCGGGCCAGTTCGTCCAGATAGATTTAAGCACAATCGCCCTTCCGCCGATTGAGACAATACCGGATGAATTTGCACAGCAGTCGAGGCGGGGCCTGCTGCTGAGGCGCCCGTTCAGTTTCTGCGATGTAACCACGAAAAAAGAAAAAACCATAGCCGAAATTCTTTATTGCGTTGTCGGCCCTGCGAGCCTGAGAATGACAACGCTGAAAAATGGCGACAGAGTAAACATAATAGGCCCGCTGGGCAATGGTTTTACGATGCCGAAAGGAAAAAAAGCGGCACTATTGGTTTCCGGAGGAATGGGCTGTCCGCCGTTATTGCATCTTTTGAATCTGATTAAAAGAGATTATCCGGCAATAGCAGCTTATGTATTCATCGGCGCCAAATCAAAAGCAGACCTGCCCTGCCCTGAAGTTGCAAAGGAGTATTCAGGGAAGAAAAAAGAACCTGTGATGTTATTATCAACAGAAGATGGTTCAGCCGGCACAAAAGGATTGGTTACAGAATTGCTTGAAAATTGGCTTGATAAGTCCGGCTATGCCGCAAAAGATATTATTATTTACAGCTGCGGGCCGGAGGCAATGCTCTCAAGAGTAGCCGGGATTTCGAAAGAAAGAAAAATTGATTGCCAGATAAGTATGGAGAGAATGATGGCTTGCGGCATAGGCGTCTGTCAAAGCTGCGCAATAGAGTGCAGGTTGCCGGATTCGAGAAATACAATTTACAAACTATGCTGCAAAGACGGCCCGATTTTCGATGCCAAAGAGATAATTTTTTCCGAATAGAATTGAGTTTAAGCTGTGGAAAATAAAATAGATATTTCGGTTGATTTTGCAGGGCTTCATCTGGCCAACCCGGTATTTGCAGCTTCAGGGACAGCCGGTTACGGAGATGAGCTTGCTGAATTTATCAATATCAGCGCCATAGGCGGATTTATCACAAAAAGCATTACGCTCGAGCCCCGTCGCGGCAATCCCCCGCCCCGTGCCGTTGAGACAGATTCCGGGATGCTCAATGCAATTGGACTGGCTAATATCGGCATGGAAAAATTCGTAACTGAAAAACTCCCGATTCTGTCAAATATGAAACCTGTGGTCTTTGTCAACATTGCCGGAGAAACTATCGAGGAATATGCAGCCATTGCAGAACGATTATGCACCGAAAAAGCCATCGCGGGTTTCGAGCTTAATATAAGCTGTCCGAACGTTAAAAAAGGCGGAATATGCTTCGGAACAGAACCTTCTGTGGTTGAGCAAATAACATCAACGGTAAAAAAGGCCTGCAAAAAAAAGATTTTAATGGTCAAGCTTTCGCCAGCTGTCACTGATATAAGCGAAATTGCATCAGCGGCAATCGACGGCGGAGCAGATGCCATAAGCCTGATAAACACCTTTACAGCAATGGCAATCGATATCGAAACGCGAAGGCCTATCCTTGCCAACCGGACCGGCGGTCTTTCGGGGCCGGCGATAAAGCCTATTGCACTTTATCTTGTCCATAAGGTTTATACCGAGGTAACAAAAAAGCGAAATATCCCGATAATGGGGCTTGGCGGCATAAGAACTGCTGCTGATGCCATCGAGTTTATGATTGCCGGCGCTACTGTAATTGCCATAGGCACGGCAAACTTCGTTGATCCGGATGTTTCTATAAAAGTTATCGAAGGGATAAAAAAATATTGTTCACGGAACAAAATCACAACTGTCAGGGAAATTGTCGGGTCGATACTATAATTGGGTGATTGATAAATTATGCAGACGTTGAAATTATTATATACTTATTTTCCGATGGCAGTTTTTACCGGCCACAGCCTGATTTTTGTAAGCGAGGACTGGCGAGTGGAGCTGACAGAGCACAAGGAAAGCGATTTTAGCAAGTCACAAAATCAGCCCCCGATAATCCGAGTCAGAATTTCTAAAAAGACGCTCGACGGCCAACTTATCCCGAGCCATTACGAAGACTTTCAGATCGAACAGCCGGGAGAGCTTGCCGAGCAGGTTGAAAAGTATGTCCAGATGGCAATCGGGGCCAACCTGAAGGAAATATAATTCAAGTATTTTAGTATGTAAGCACATAAGTATTTAAGTATTTTGGTAAATAAGATTAAGAGGCAGGCGAGTACGTTTGGCAGACAAAAATTTACCTAAAATTGAACCAGCTGAGGACGGGATAATTATAACGGCTAAAGTTGTTCCCGGAAGCAGTAAAACAGCCCTGGCCGGCCTGCTGGGGGAAAAGTTAAAAATCAAGGTTGCCTGCCCGCCGGAAAAAGGAAAGGCCAATGACTGCCTGATTGATTTTCTTGCTGAGAAGCTGAAAATAAAAAGACGGGATTTAATAATAGTCTCGGGGCAAACTAATCCCGTCAAAAGAATTAAAATTACAGGCTTGTCGCCAGATGAGTTATTAGACAGACTGAGTATGGAAAAATAGAAATATGCGAAAAACCATCACGACAATTTTTTGTTTGTTGTCCCTGTTTACAACGATTTGCATCGCACAACAGGAGCCTCTGGCAAATGAAAACAAGGACGGCCTCTATGCCAAATCCATTGAGCAGGTGCTTCGCCTGGAGCCGGAGCAAATCGACATCGGCACAGCAGCTCTAATTGTCTCCGAACAATGGAGCGATATGGTCGGCGGCAGAAGGTATCAGCAGATGCTCGACGATATGGCACTGGAAATCCGAAGCAGGCTTAAAACAAAGGGACTCAAAGCCAATCAGCAGGCGATACCTGTCATAAACGAATATTTATTCGAAGAGCTTGGATTCAAAAGCGTCAAGGAAGCTGATGACCCGAACGACCTGTTTTTACACTGTGTCCTCGATAAAAAGCAGGGTTATTGCCTTAGCCTCTCTATCCTGTATCTTGCCATCGGTGAAAGGCTCGGAATAAGCTTATACGGCGTTGTTGTGCCGGGGCATTTCTTTGTCAGATACGACGACGGAAATGTCCGTTTCAATATCGAAACCACCAGTAGCGGAGGAACAGCGATAGATGAACACTATATAAAAAAATTCAAGGTTTCCCAAAGCCGTGACGGCAATATTTATATGACGAACCTCAATCCCCTTCAGGCCCTGGGCTGCTTTTTCAATAATCTTGGAAACAGTTACCTGGCTGTAAACAATGATAAACAGGCGCTTGCGTCATTCGTAAAAGCGGTCCAGATAAATCCGGCCCTGGCTGAGGCAAGAGCAAATCTCGGCAATATGTATCTTAAGCAGGGTCATACTGATGAAGCAATAAATGAATACAGGCTTGCACTGAAGCTTAGTCCTGAAGATGCGAAAGTGTTCAACAATCTCGGAAACGCTTATGCTCAAAAGGATCTGATTGACCAGGCAATAACTCAGTACAATCATTCAATAAAGCTCGATCCGAATCTGGCAGATTCCTACAGAAATTTGTCGATTATGTACAGCCGCAAAAAACTCTTCGAGCGATCGCTTGTCAATATCGATAAGGCAATTTCTCTTGAACCGAAAAATCACGACCTTTATCTGCAAAAAGGGGAAATATACAGAGAAACAAAGGAATGTGAAAAGGCCATCATCGAATTCAAAAAGGCAGTTGACTTGAAGCCCGATTTTGCAGAAGCTTTTTACAGAATCGGACTTTGCTGCCGGGACACCGGGCTTTTCGAGGAGGAAACAGCTGCTTATAAGAAGGCAATTTTCCTAAAGCCGGATTTTTTGCCGGCAATTAACGCACTCGGCAATGCATATTTTAATAAAAAGATGTTCGATGAAGCCATCGAGCAGTATAAACTTGCAGCGAAAATGGAACCTCGCGAGGCGACGGTTCATTACAACATAGGCGCAGCATATTCCAACAAACAGGAGCATGAAAAAGCCGTCGAAGCATATTTGAAGGCTGTTGAATTGAACCCTTCGATGGGCGATGCCCATTACGGACTTGCCTACAGCTACTACAATCTGAAAGATTATAAAAGCTCCCTCAAGCACCTCCAAATATCAGAAAAGCTCGGCGTCCAGATTGATCAGCAGCTTCTCTCGGCCGTAGAGGAAATGCTCAAACAGACGAAAGAATAAAACGAAAAAAGAAAGCATAACAACAAGTTTTAGTCTGTTTTCATTTTCTCGGCTTAACTTTCGGCTTTACAGCTATTCATGCGAATTCGGCATGTTGATTATTTTTCTTATTATATATCTTGACTGCCAACACTTCGGCAATATAATTTGAGACTTTATTTGAAGACAGGAATGTGGCGTTAAGCTTCATTATTCGAAGGAGAATAAAATGTTCAAAAGAATCGTATTAATTGGCTTGCCTTTGTTCTTTTTCGCTCAGGCAGGTTTTGCTGAGGAAAAGAAACTTGGAATCACATTCGACTTGACATATTTAAGCCAGTGGCTGAGCAAAGGTGCTCCCGCTTACGGCAGCCACGGGGCGCTCTTCAAATCAATCGACATCGATTTATGGGGAACAGGCTTCGGGCTCGAGGTGATACACCGCAACTCTACATCGAGCGGTTATGTTGATAAAGAGAGAATCGACTATCGCCCTTATATCAAAGGAGTGCTGTTCAGGGAATCGCCTTATGAAATGACATATAATTTCGGTTCCGAATACGAGTCTTATTACGGCCTGGCAAGAACTAAATCGAACACTACGTGGGAATCTATTGGAAGCTTTTCCTGGCCTAAACTTCTTGGCAACGGATTTATTCCAATGTATATCGTTCATTATGAAACGCCTGCCACCAGCGAAGGAAAATACAATTATATCGCCGGCTGGGTGCATCGTTTCATTCTGAACTATGATATGAAGATTGAAAACCTTCCCTCGCCGCTTAGGTTTTCTTCCGAAGTGGCCTACACAGACGGCCTGGGCGGTGCTTCCAGTGACTGGTCTTATGCCACATTCGGGCTTTCTACAAACCTCAAAATCAACAAGAACCTGACTTTCGCACCGGGCATTTATCAGCAGGTAACAATGGACAAGTCTGTTTGCCCGCGCGATGATGTAACCTATTGTATCATCAGCACAAAGTATAAATTTTGAAATAATAACCTGCGGGAAGAGGGATTTTAAAAAAATGCACAAAATCAGGAATTTTTTTGACTTTTTAAAAATTCTTTATATAGTTAAAAGTTTACGATTTTTCTAATGAAGAGCTCGTTAACTTCAATACTCACAAGGAGTAAAATATGGAAAATAAGTCAAAGGCAATGGCGTCCCTTCTGGTAGAGACGCGAAAGTTCCCGCCGCCCGAATCGGTACGGGCAGCAGCTTATATCAACAGTTTCAAACAGTATCAGCAGATGTGGCAAAGATCGATAAGAGACCCAGACAGCTTCTGGCTCGAACAGACGCAAAACCTCACCTGGTTTAGAACGCCTACAAAAGGCCTTGAATATGCCTGGGACACCAAGAACAGGAAAATCGAACACACCTGGTTTGCTGATGGTGTCCTGAACGCATCATATAACTGTCTCGACAGGCACTTGAGCACGCCTGTAGCGCAAAAGACAGCGATTATCTGGCAGGGTGAAGAAGATTCGAAGGTCAGAAAATTCACTTATGAGCAGCTCTATAAAGAGGTATGCAAATTTGCAAATGTCCTCAAATCAAAAGGAATCAGAAAAAGAGACCGCGTGGCAATTTATCTGCCGATGATACCTGAGCTGCCGGTCGCAATGCTGGCTTGTGCGAGAATCGGGGCAATACATTCGGTCGTCTTCGGAGGTTTCAGTGCAGACTCACTGAAGGACCGTATCAACGATTCGGAATGCAAGCTTCTGATTACCTCGAATGTCTCTCTTCGCTCGGGAAAGCACATAAAGCTAAAAGACATTGCCGATGAAGCACTACAAAAAACTCCTTCGATTGAAAATGCAATCGTCGTTAAGGTCAATGAGGAACCCTGCAATATGAAAGCCGGCAGAGACACCTGGTATCACGACGAAATGGTCAATGCGCCGGAAAAATGCGAAGCCGAGCATATGAACGCAGAGGACCCGCTGTTCATTCTTTATACCTCCGGCTCGACAGGAAAACCGAAGGGCGTTGTCCACACAACCGCAGGATATTTGCTGCATTGTGCAATCAGCCACAAGTTTATTTTCGATGTTCACGAAAATGATATTTACTGGTGCACTGCAGATATCGGCTGGGTCACCGGCCACAGCTATATAGTTTATGGCCCCCTTGCCAACGGAGCGACCTCGCTGATGTTCGAAGGTGTTCCGACCTACCCCGACGCAGGAAGGTTCTGGCAGGTATGCGATAAATTTAATGTAACGATTTTTTATACGGCCCCCACAGCGATTCGTGCCCTTATGCGTCAGGGCGAAGAATGGCCTGCAAAGTACAAACTCGATACGCTGCGAATCCTCGGGACGGTCGGAGAGCCGATAAATCCTGAGGCCTGGATATGGTACTATGAAAAAATCGGACACAGCAGATGCCCGATAGTCGATACTTGGTGGCAGACTGAGACAGGCGGAATCTTAATTACCCCGCTGCCCGGCGCCCATACCTTAAAGCCCGGCAGTGCAATAAGGCCTTTCTTCGGAGTTGATCCGGTTATTTTACGCGACGACGGCACTGAGTGCGGTGTAAACGATGGAGGCAAGCTTTGCATTCGCAAGCCCTGGCCGGGAATGATGAGAACTATGTGGGGCGACCACCAGAGATTTATCGACACTTACTTTACGATGTATGAAAATATTTATTTTACAGGCGACGGCTGCCGCAAGGACGAGGAAGGCGACTTTTGGCTTATGGGCAGAATAGACGATGTCGTCAATGTCTCCGGTCACCGCATCGGAACAGCCGAGGTCGAAAGCGCATTAGTCAGTCATGAGAAAGTAGCAGAAGCTGCTGTCTGCCCGATGCCCCACGAGATAAAGGGTCAGGGCCTTTATGCTTTTGTCACCCCCAAGGAAGGCGTCCATGAAAGTGAAGAGCTGAAAAAAGAGCTTGCACTCCACGTAAGAAAGGAAATCGGCCCCATCGCTGTCCCTGATGTAATCCAGTTCGCCCACGCACTTCCGAAAACAAGGTCCGGCAAAATTATGCGGCGCATCCTTCGCAAGATTGCCGAGAAAGACATATCCAATCTCGGTGATATTACAACCCTTGCTGACCCGTCAGTAGTCGAATCCTTGGTAAAAGGCCGAGGCTTATAATTTTCTTTATGAGAAATTTAAACCGGACGTATGTTGACACCATACGTCCGGTATCTTTTATATCGAAAGGAGCTTAAAATGAGCGAAGGTAAGTTAATGAATCGCTGGCTGGTCGTAGTCGGAGCATTAATAATACAGGTCAGCCTCGGGGCCGTTTATATATGGAGCGTTTTTCAGACGCCACTTAAGCGTGCATTCCCATCCTGGACCGAAACCCAGGTTACCTTACCTGCACAGATTGTGCTTGCTGTGTTCGCTTTGGCTGTAATCTGCGGAGGCAGGATACAGGACAGGCTCGGCCCGAGAAAAGTCGCAACTGCAGGCGGTCTGATTCTGGGGCTGGGGCTTATTCTGGCAAAGTTTGCAGGGAATTTCGAATCCGGCACAGCCCTCTGGTGGCTTATCCTCACATTTTCTGTTATGGGCGGCATCGGAATTGGAACTGCTTATGTCTGTCCGATTGCAGCCTGCGTCAAATGGTTTCCGGATAAAAAGGGTCTGATTACAGGATTAGCAGTTGCCGGGTTCGGGGCAGGCGCCTTCTTTTTCGCTCCACTGGCGAAGGGACTTATTTCCGGCGTACCTTATGAACTGTTTGGAGTCAAGCTTTTCGGATTGCCTGAATTAGAGATATTTAACACATTCCTTACGCTTGGGATAATATTTTTAGTCGCCGTTGTGATCGGGGCACAGCTTTTGATAAATCCGCCCGCAGGCTATATGCCTGCAGGCTGGACTTCCCCAAGGTCTGCCGGAGGGCCTGCGGCTTTCAAAGTGGATTTTACACCGACAGAAATGCTGACAACCGGTAAATTCTGGCTGCTGTGGCTGGCTTATTTTGCCGGATGTACCGCAGGCCTGCAGGTGATTATGAAGGCTTCGCCGATATGGCAGTCTTTTGCATTCGACACGCAAACAGAGCTTATTTCCGAAGGAAGCTTTCATAGTGTGACAACAGCAGGAGCAATGGCGGTCTCAATACTTGCAATTTTTAATTCAATCGGAAGAATTATGTGGGGGAAATTATCGGATAATCTGGGCCGCAAAATAACTCTTATCGCAATGTTTATGATTTGTGCAGCAGCAATGCTCACTTTGGATTTTATGAAAATATATCCGCTGTATTTAACGGGAATTTGTGCAGTAGGGCTGTGTTTTGGAGGATATCTTGCATTATTCCCGGCAGTTACTGCGGATTTATATGGAACCAAACACCTCGGTGTAAATTATGGCTGGATGTTCACAGCGTATGGTGCCGGCGGACTGGTTGGGCCTTACCTTGCAGCAAAACTTATGGGTGTGGTTAAACAGATTCCTTATAAGGTAAATGAACCCGGCGGCAAGGTAGTGGAAAGGATGTTTTCGGTTGGCAATTATCGGCTTGCCTTCTGGGTAGCGGGAATTTCCTGTCTCATTGCTGCGGTAATTATCGCGATTGCGATGAAACCATCCAAACCCGCTATGCCTGCTCAGATTGCAGCTATGAAAGGAGAGCTTGACGGCCAGATTGCTAAACAAGATTAAGAAAGATTGCTAAGAATTCTTGAAAGCCCCTATGCAATTATATAGGGGCTTTTGTTTTGAATTTCACAGACCGTGATACTTAAAGACGTTTGCTTTGACTTTTTCTATCGTTTGCTCGACAATAGGAAGTACATAATCCCGCTGGGCCTTCGGAATGACCAGTTCTCTGTCCCGCAAGCCCCCCTGCCAGTCATTTGTCTGGAGCATCACACCGCCAAGCCCGATATTCGATGTGTCCCAATCATCTTCGCCGCATAAAATGCTCCAGGCAAGCGCCCAGGCCCTAACAGTATTTTTTACGTTATATCCGCCGCCGCCTGTCATAACAATCGGCTTATTGAAACTGAGCAGGCTTTTTAATACCTCTGCATAAGTATTATTTGTAAGGCATAGATTCGCCAAAGGGTCGCCGGCAAGGGCATCCGCCCCAAGCTCTAAGACAAATATATCGGGATTGAATTTCGCTATCAAAGGCTCTGCAATCGCACGATATGCCATCATATAAGCCTCATCGTAAGTGCCAATGGGCAGAGGGACATTCACACTGTAGCCTTTGCCCTCACCTGTTCCGATTTCATCCTCAATGCCTGTTCCTGGAAACAACGTATGCCCATCCTGATGGAAGGATATTGTCATCACATCTTTTCTGTCGAAGAAGGCATATTGGACACCATCGCCGTGATGGACATCCACATCGAGATACAAAACGCGTTTTCCAGCCTCTGCAAGAACAGTGCAGCCGAGTGCATTATCATTCAGATAGCAGAAACCGGCAGCTCTATCCGGCATTGCGTGGTGAAGGCCGCCGGAAGGATTGAAGGCCGAATCTGCTTTACCGGAAAGTATGTAGTCAATTCCAAGCAGGGTCGCGCCGCAGGCGAGTGCGGAATATTCATACATCCCTTTGAATACCGGGCAATCGGGCGTCCCTATTCCCATTGCATAAGCAGCCGGCTCGATGTCCCCGTCATTTGCCTCTTTGAGTGTGTGAATATATCGGGCGGTGTGAAATTTCTTCAACGTCAGTCTGTCTGCAGGCTCCGGCGCTGCTTCAATTATATTTTCTCCTGAAAGCAGGCCCATCGATTTTATGAGCTTGTAAACCTTCCCCGGTCTGCTTGTGTTAAAAGGATTGTCCGCAGGATACGGATACTTTTCAAATTCCTCTGAATAAATAAATACAGATTTTCTTGTTTTCACAATTGCCGTTCCGCCAATTAAGTCAAATCATATTTTATATGATAAACGTCACCGTCGAATTCGGTGTTGACCTTATAACCGGAATTATAAAATACAGAAAGCATTGGCCTGTTCGTCGGCAGGACCTTAGCGTAAAAACTTTTCACTCCCCTCTGTTTTGCAATCTTCGTTATGTAATTGAGAAGCAGTGTCCCCATTCCCTTTTGCTGCCATTCATCCTGCACAATAAAGGCCACTTCTGCCGATTGTGTCTTGGGATCAAGAAAATACTGGGCAATTCCGACAATCTCCTCTCTGCTGATGCCCGGGACAGTTCCCACAATGGAAAGATTTTGATAATAATCAATATTAGTCAACCGCTGAACATCTTTGTGCGGGAATGTCATTGTCTGTATCATATATCTTGTTCGAACGGATGCCGGGCTTAATGAATAAAGCATTTCCGAAAGTGAATGTTCATCTGTCGGTTTGACGGGGCGAAAGAATATTTCCGTGCCGTCATTAAGGGTCTCGTAGCTTTCCAATTCCTCGGGATACCTTACTTTTTCAGGATCAAGAACAATCTGGTCAGGGTAAATATACTTTCTTGCTTTTGCTGCCTCGATAAGCGAGGGCCTGAACTTCGGGTGCGCTATATTAATAAGCGAAAGTGCCCTTTCTCTTATGCTCTTGCCATGCAGATATGCAATTCCATATTCTGTAACGACATAATGAACATCGCCTCGCGTGGTAACAACGCCGGCACCTTCGGTAAGCTGAGAAACTATCCTGCTTACCTTTTCTTCTTTTGCAGTTGATGGCATTGCGATAATTGCC
>Ga0105097_10000377_pt1 | contig 20136 bp, 22 predicted proteins | sample PPLLak12cMay2015_FD_87035 | JGI IMG/M metagenome (GOLD analysis project Ga0105097, IMG submission 87035) | Freshwater sediment microbial communities from Prairie Pothole Lake near Jamestown, North Dakota, USA - PPLs Lake P7 Core (1) Depth... | ecosystem: Environmental > Aquatic > Freshwater >...
CATCGACAAAGTCGCGGTCTTCAGAATGGACAACATCAAGAAATGATTGATAGGTTAAAGGCATACCTTTGGGGACGCCAAAAATTCGCAAATTTTCATCAGACCATTCCAGAATATTATTGCAAACATCCATACGCCAGCTGCCGACATGAGCAACGGCCTGGGCACGGTTCAGATCCTTCTGGCTTTCACGCAAAGCTTCTTCGACTTGCTTGCGTTTGGTGATATTAGTGCTCACTGTGCCCAAGCCGACTATTTTGTCGTTTAAGTCCTTCAGGGCGAAGACATTGTAGATCATCCACAGCGCTTCCCCGGTTTTGAAATGCCGGAAGCGGATTTCGGTTTCACCCCGGCCGTTTTGTAATACTGAAGGGAAGAATTCGTTCATAATAAATGCCTGATCTTCCGGAAAAAAGAATTCCTTAACCAGAGTTTTAAGGCCCTCTTCGAGACTATCAAAACCTACGAGCCGCAATCCAGCATCGTTGATAAAAAAAGGCCGGAATTCTGAATCGCACATGCCGATAAACTCGGTGCTGCTTTTAGCGAGTGAGATATATAAATCCCGCTCTGCTTGGGTACGGTTGCGCTCGGCGATTTCCTGCTTAAGCTGTTCCTCTCGTTTCATGACTGTATGTAATGCCCGTTTTTCCTGATTGTATAAACGGGCAATGATCAGGCTACATATTGCGCCTACACTAACCAACAGTACAAGGCGCAGTATTTCGCTGGATTTTGCAATATAAAACGAATTGTAAGGCTCAATTAGAAAATAGGCGCTTGCCGCCACACTCAACACCGTAATCAAAAGCCCTGCTCTTAATCCTCCGTGCCAGGCGGCGAAAGCGATCACAACCAAAAAGATCAGTACCGGTGGCGAACCTCCGAAAACAAATTGGAGATCTTTTAAAATAAACAAGGTAGCAGCAATCCCCAATACTGCTGCCATATAGACGTTGCCGAAAAAATATTTAATATGAATCATTTTTATCTGTATTGGCATTCATGGAGTTAATCCAGTGTATGGTGAGCACTAAAAATAAAGAATAGGTTATCGATTGCAAGTCAGGAATTGATTAATCATGACTGCCATACTGTCTTACGTTTAAGTGTCAACATGCGTTTAAGCATGGCCTGTTCCATACGGTGCAGACTTTCACGGGTAGAGCGTAGATTTTCTTCCTCAGTTATCAATTGCTGCTCCAATAAGGTACTGATTCGTTCAAGGTCTGTGTCTATCAGAAAATGCCGGGTACTTATTGTTAATTCATTTTTGTTAAAATAAACAACTGCACCGGGAAGAGCCAGATATTGCCAGTCCTCTGTTCCCAAGCGAAAACGCGCCAATCCAAAAACCAATATAGTCATAAACCGTGCATGATTGGGCTGGATTCCAAAACAGCCCGAGCTATCTTCGCCTATAAAAGAGGTAACTCCCGTGATACGCTGTTCATGGGTTGCATCAAACAAATTCAGCACAAATTGGTTCATTAAAGTCCCTGCATAGAGCCGCGCATATAGCATTGCTCTTCCGATAATTCATCATACTGCCCTGCTAAAAAGGCTTCGCAATCCGTCAAAGTCTGTTCCAGAGGCACTGATACCCCGGTTTGTTTGGTGTGCTGGGCTAAAACCGAAAACGGCTGGGTGAGATAACGTTGTAATTTACGAGCACGCATAACAACTTTGCGATCAACCTCGGACAATTCTTCAATACCCAACATGGCAATAATATCTTCCAATTCACGATAACGCGCCAAATGTTCACGGACGCTTTGAGCCACGGCATAATGGCGATCACCCAGTGTGTGCCTATCCATCAGTTTACTACTTGAGCGCAATGGATCGACGGCGGGATAAATACCTTTACTGGCCTGATCTCTTGACAGGATAACGATTGTATCCAAATGACTGAATATGGCGCTAACCGCCGGATCCGTCATATCATCCGCCGGCACATAGACAGCCTGCACAGAGGTAATAGCGCCCTGACGGGTGGAAAGTATACGATCCTCCAGTTCTGCAACTTCTGTAGTCAGTGTCGGCTGATAACCCACTGTAGCGGGCATACGGCCCAACAAACTTGATATTTCACTACCCGCCTGAACAAAACGAAAGACATTATCGACTACAAACAAGACTTCCTTATGCAAAGTATCACGCAAGTATTCTGCATAGGTCAATGCTGACAGGCCAATACGAAAACGCACGCCGGGAGATTCATCCATTTGTCCGAACACCATCAAGGTATCAGGCATTACTCTTGCCTGTTGCATTTCTCGCCATAACTCGTGGGCTTCACGAATACGTTCTCCAACCCCGGCAAAAACGGAAACACCTTTGTGAATAGCAGAAACAGCATGGATGAACTCCATAACCAAGACTGTTTTGCCGACCCCTGCCCCACCGAATAATCCGGTTTTTCCGCCTTTCACGAAAGGACATAATAAATCGATTACCTTAATACCCGTCTCCAAAATCCCACTCATTCCTATGGCTTCGGATAACGGCAGCGGTTTCGAATGTATATTGCGGAATTCGTTTTGCACCAAGGCAGGTAGGCCGTCTAGCGGTTCGCCAAATATATTCAATAACCGGCCCAGACATTGCTCGGAAACCGGAATCTGCAAGGGTGCACCGGTATCGAATACGACCATACCTCGATTCAAACCAGCAGTACCATGCAAAGTAATAGCCCTGACATGTCGTTCATCAAGATGCTGATGTACCTCGAACATATAGGTAGTATGATCAAAACAGGTGCATAAAGCCTGACGTAACGGTGGCAACTGAGTACAATCAATAATCACTACCGGACCATGAACTTCAACAATGGTGCCGATAGCATGTCGATCTTCTTGATTCAGCTGTGATTTATTCAAGGTTACACACTCTAGTTGTTATATAAATTGCATCCTAGTTCATATTCATTTGCTGATCAATCAAATAGTAGCCATGGTGTGTCAACGCATTTCTGCCCACTTTTTATCGCTTATTGCGGTGGGCAAAAAACTTGCCTACCTTTCTAGGGACTATTCATAAATTTGGCGCCTCTTAAGCTCTTTCATTCATAATACAAAAAAGACCACATAACTAAGTACATAATGGACATTATTTTTAAAGAATACTGCAAGGTTGTCTGGCAGAAAAAATGGTATTTCTTACTGGCCTTATTTGCCTTGGCCTGCTCCATCACACTGGATTTATCAGCCCCCGTTTATTATAAAAACATTGCCAACGGTCTTGCGACGCCTTATTCCGAAGCGACGCTGGCCATGTTACGGAAAACCTGCAACGAATTGGTTTTATCTATGCAGGCATCTGGGTGTCATGGCGATTACTTGAAATCGCCATTGTTCCGCTTGATGGCGGTGGCGTTAATTTATTAGAAAAACGCTGTTTTGATGTTCTTAAAAAACAGAAATATGTCTTTTTCGAGAACAGTTTTGCAGGCAGTTTAATCAAGCAGGCCAATCGCTTTTCACGTTCCTTCGAAACCATTATGGACTGGTTTTTATTCCAGTTCTTTATGAATGTTCTGGCTGTGGTTATTTCATTTGCAATCTTTTACCGGCAACAGCGTGAATTTGCTTTCTATTTCCTGATATGGGTTGGTCTGTTTATCACCTGGAATATCGCCTATTCATTATGGAAATTGCGTTTTGATCAGGCCGTTGCAGAAGCGGATTCCAAAGTTGGCGGCGTGTATTCGGATGCCATCAGCAATATCTTTATTGTCAAAAGCTTTGCCATGGAAAACCGTGAACAGGAACACATAAACAAGGCCTCAGATTTCGTTTACCGGAAGAAGAAAATCGCCTGGACGTTGATGTTTATCTCTTTTGCCGTGCAGGGCTTGATGAACTTGGGCATTGAATTGCTGCTGGTTTATTTGATGATTCAAAAGTGGAAAACCGGCAACTTTCAGGTGGGCGAATTTGTTTTATTTCAGTCGATCATGCTCATGCTAATCCAGCGTTTATGGGAGTTTGGACGCAATTTCAGGGCCTTTTTCACTGCTTTGGCCGATGCATCGGAAATGGCGGAGATTCTCAGACAGGAAGATATTGAGATAGATTCCGATCATGCCCGGCCACACACTATAAGTAAAGGCGCAATTAGCTTTAACCAGCTCTGTTTTACCTATAATCAGACAAATATCCGTCAAACACATTTGTTTGAAGATTTTTCCTTAAACATAAAAGCGGGTGAAAAAATCGCGCTGGTAGGTCAATCCGGTTCGGGTAAATCGACCTTAACCAAACTGCTATTTCGCTTTCTTGACCCCCAAAAAGGCTCTATTACCTTTGACGGCCTTGACGCGAAAGCATTTACCTTGCATTCCCTGCGCAAACAAATATCCATGGTGCCTCAACAGCCGGATTTATTTCACCGATCAATACGCGACAACATTACACTGGGCGCTAACATTTTAGAAGAGCGGCTTATTGATATTGCTCAAAAATCCCGCAGCCTTGAGTTTATCAATTTATTACCTGATAAATTTAACACGATGGTGGGAGAAAGAGGCGTCAAGCTTTCCGGCGGTGAAAGACAGCGTATTGCCATTGCTCGCGCCTTTCTCGAAGATGCACCTATCGTAGTCCTGGATGAAGCCACTAGCGCACTGGATTCGCTCACCGAAAAACAAATACAAGTAGCCATTTTTGAGCTTATAGAAAATAAAACCGCTATTGTTATCGCTCATCGGCTTTCTACTATCTTAAGCATGGATCGCATTATCGTTCTGGAAAAAGGCCGCATCATAGAGCAAGGCACGCATCAGCAATTGCTAGCCCAAAAAGGCAAATACCATGCAATGTGGCAGCATCAAAGTGGCGATTTTCTTGTTGGTTAATTCAGTAAAGCCCCGGCACAATTCGCCATGGCACTCGTGCCCTGTAACGCAACCAATCCTTCCCGTACTTGGCTAGGCACATGGCATCGTCTCGCTTCTCCCTGTGAAGAAGAAGAATGGTGAAGTAAACGATATGGAAGTAAGGCAAGGGGCTGCCGAAAGCGGCCGGCAGGCACCACGACAAGGCGATCATCAGATCGCCGAAGTAGTTCATATGGCGCGACAAACCCCACCAACCAGAGGTCAGCAAAAGTGATCCTTTGGCGGTCTGGATGTATTCGGCCGGCCGGCCCCATACAAGCCGGGCCGGGTTTCGCCGGAAGTGGTGCTTCTGGATATTGGCTCCCCGGAATATCGCATAACCAAATAGGTTTAAAGCCACGATGGCGGTGACTCCCCAGCCCGGAAGCTCATGTGTATGGTTGACTAGATACTGAGCCTGCAACGTATAAGTGAAGGGCAGCCACACCAAATCGCCCCAACAAAGCATCCAGCCAAATTTTTCGTGTTTGATGTCCCACGTTGTGAGGACTGCCTCTTCGTGGATGAAATAATCGATGAGGTAAAAGCTCTGAAACCCAACCACCAGCAGCATCGGCAACGTTACCATGCCATGTAACTCGTATTGTTTGGCTGCCATGGAAAGGTTCATAAGCATCCAGAAGACCATGCCGGGACGGGCTTCGCAGAATAGCTTGAGGTCAAGGGAACCGATTCTGGGATTGAGGGCCGTGCCCATGAAGTAGTCATAGAAAGGCCGTCCCGTCGGTTGTTCCCAGTCCGCGCCCTTCAGTCCCCAGAAATAAAGAAATCCGGCGAAGGCAAAGGTGAATATATTCACCACGCTAAGAAGCGGGCCGAGCTGGTCGTACAAGACCGTGGCGTTCAGCCAGCCCAAAGCCACCAGACTGGCTACCACGCCCAGAGTAAACAGAAAAGAAAACATTCCGTTCATCCGATAGTCGAGCCGGCTGCCATCAGGCAGCGCCATGCCCTGAACCCTTGGGCCGGGTGCCCAAACCTGCAAAGCCGCCTGGGCCAGGAACCAAACCCCATAAAGGCAGGCCGCCTTCCAGGTGGGGGGTGAGACGTGCGACCAAAATTGCAACCATGCTACCCCATCGCTTGGAAACACCAGTTCGCCTTGGTAATAGGTGACACAGATCCACAGGTAATACACCAGCGGTGGCAAGGCCACCATGAGCACAAGCCAGGAAATGCCGAAACCATATTTCTGCCGCACAGCGTCCACTACGGGATTTTGTCTCAACTGTTGATTGTTCATTAGCCGCTCCTTTGTCTGATTTAGAACTTTCGATTGACCACCAGCTCGCGCAACGCCATCTTGCCATAGGTCCAAACCGTCTCGACCAGGGTCGTTCCATCGACAGCGCTGAACAGTACATCGCCCAGGATGAGCGGGAAGGAGGATGGTATAAAGCCCCTGCCATATTCCAGCATCCAGGCTGATTCCGGTATCTTGAACCCATTGACGCTGCCGCGTTCCAGCACTGTGTGGTCGCCGGGCCTGACCACCTCCCGCACCCCGCATTGGTCTTGCCGGTAAGTCCAAATCTCACCGGCGAGCAAAAAATCATGGATATCCATACGGTAACGTCCTGAAAAACCTTCAGTACCGACGGGCGTTCCGAAGATGATAAGGTATTCACTGAAAGATGCGTGGAGCAGGGTCATCACGCCGGTTGCACCTGCCGTCAGACTGAAATGCCAACGACGCCTGGGACTAGGATCAATATGGGCGGGGTAGGCCCGGGCTGCCTCTTCCACAACGATACTTACCATTTCGTTGTGCACTTTCCCCACTCCCTGTTGGGCGATGGCATGGAGCGTCTCGATATCGAACACGTTACTCATGGATATCCTCTTCCAGATTGTTGACAAGTTATTTCCAGTACTGAAAAATTTGTACTCTTTTAAAGTAAATTTGTCAATAATCCAGCACCATTATCTGTTATGATTAACTATTGAATGACGGCAATTCGTCGCCATTTGTGTTGATATAAAAGAGTCCTTTGTGAATACTGCCAAATTTTCATCATTACCATTAAAGCCCGCCCTGCTTGAAAACATTGAATCCCTGGATTATACCCATTTAACACCAATCCAGGCTGAAAGTCTGCCGCATATTCTGGAAGGCCGGGATGTGATTGCGCAGGCTAAAACAGGCAGTGGTAAAACGGCTGCGTTTGGTATTGGTTTGTTATCCCGATTGGATTTGAGCAGCTTTAGAGTTCAGGCTTTGGTTGTCTGTCCAACCCGTGAGCTTGCTGACCAGGTTTGTAAGGAAATACGCAGACTAGCGCGTTTTACGCAAAATATTAAGGTACTTTCCTTATGCGGCGGCGTCCCATTTGGTCCACAGGTCGGCTCGTTGGAACATGGTGTGCATGTTGTTGTCGGTACACCGGGGCGTTTACAGGAGCATCTGCGTAAAAGAAGTTTGCGCTTGAGTAATCTAAAAGTGCTGGTTTTAGATGAAGCAGACCGAATGCTGGATATGGGCTTTGAAGAGATTATTACGGATGTGATTTCCTACGCGCCAACGCACAGACAAACCTTGCTGTTTTCGGCAACTTATGCCGACCCTATTCGGGAAATCAGTCAGAAGTTTCAATATAAGCCGGTTTCAGTGAGCATTGACAGCAGTCATCATGATGGCGTTATTGAGCAGCGGTTTTACCACATAGACAAGGCGCAAAGAGCGAACGCGTTGGGCTATCTGTTAGCGTATCACCGCCCTGAATCGACGGTGGTCTTTTGTAATACCAAAAGAGATTGTCAAGATATAGCGAGTGCTCTGGAGATCAGCGGCTTTTCTGTTCAGGCACTGCATGGCGATCTGGAGCAAAAGCATCGCGATCAAGTATTAGTGCGGTTTGCCAATAAAAGCTGTTCAATTCTAATGGCCACCGATGTGGCTGCCCGCGGACTGGATATTAAAGAACTTCAAGCGGTGATTAATTATGAGCTGCCTTGGGATCCTGAAATCTATGTTCACCGAATCGGACGTACCGGACGTGCGGGAAAAAATGGTTTGGCGCTCAGTTTATGCACGCAACAGGAGTTAAACAGGGTTAAAGCCATTGAGGAGTATCAAGCTATTCCTGCCAAATGGGACGAAATAGCTCCTTTTCAGATGAACCATGAACACCGGTTTGAGCCACCGATGGTAACCTTGTGGATAGATGGTGGACGTAAGAATAAGGTGCGTCCAGGTGATATATTGGGCGCGTTAACTGGCGATGCAGGGATTGCGGGCAGTGAAGTCGGGAAAATCGATATTTTTGATGCGCATGCTTATGTTGCAATTAAGCAGAATAGTGTTGATAAGGCTCTCGCCTGTTTAAGAAACGGCAAAATAAAGGGCCGCAGTTTTATGGTTCGTAAATCTCATTAATGTAATTCCCGGTGGCGGACAATTACATTGGCGAAGGGGCTCTTAAAATGTTTGATTAATGAGTCAACCAGATAAACAGATCGATGTTGCCCGCCTGTACAACCTATCGCAATGGTCAAATAACTTCGCCCTTCAGCCTCAAATCGGGGTATCCATCGTTCAAGAAACGCCGAAATATCCAGAAAGAACTCAGCTACTAAGGGTTGTTCTTTAAGAAAACTCACTACCGGCTGATCTTTCCCAGTTAAAGCTCGTAATTCTGGAATCCAGTAAGGATTTGGCAAGCTTCGCGCATCAAAAACAAAATCGGCATCCAAGGGAACGCCATGTTTAAATCCAAATGACTGAAATTGCAAAGAGATATGTCTGAAATCGCGCTCTCCTATCTGATCCCTGATAAGTTCACGCAATTGATGGTAATGAGTTCGACTGGTATCTATAATAACATTCGCATGCCTGGCAATCGGTGTAAGCATTTCCTTTTCAATTTTCAGTGCTTCCTTTAACGGTATATTATAATCCGTCAGCGGATGCCTTCGGCGAGTTTCACTATAACGTTTCAGTAATGTAGCTTCTTCCGCCTGCATAAATATGATTTCGCAATCTATGCCTTTATTGCGGATTAATTTCAAACTTTCAGAAAAATTTGCCAGACTTTCACACTGATTTCTGGCATCAATGCCAATGGCTGTTTTCGCATAAGTCTTCTTATCCGCTAACATGACATGATTAATAAAATCTTCTAACAAGGTTACAGGGAGATTATCAATACAATAATACCCGCAATCTTCCAAGGTATCCAAGGCGATACTTTTACCTGAACCTGACAGGGCGCTGACAATTAACAGTTTCATATTATCAGGTACAAGGCGTTTATTGAACCTTGTACCTTGTCCCTGCTTTATCTATGACTTCCGGTTTTTTCTTTATGTTTAGTAATTTGACGCTCCAACTTTTCCACCATCGCATCAATGGCTGCGTACATATCTTCCTGATGATCTTCGGCAAATAATTTTGCTCCACTTAGCTGCAGGGTTGCTTCTGCTTTTTGAACTAATTTTTCTACGCTTAAAATAACGTGTACATCAGTAACATTGTCAAAATGACGGGCTAATTTTTCAAATTTTGCATCTATATGTGCTCTTAAAGCATCGGTTACTTCAAGGTGAAGGCCTGTTATGATAACTTGCATGGAATAAACTCCTTTAATGGTAATTGGTTGATTGTTACTATCTGTTGGTGCTACAAAATTCGCTTTCGCTGACTTGATGAAGAAATAAGCATTGCTTCGCGATATTTCGCAATGGTTCTTCTCGCAACGTTGATGCCCTTTGCATGTAAAAAATCGGCAATTTTACTATCACTTAATGGTCTTGCTTGATTTTCATTGTCGATTAATTCTTTAATAAAAGCTCTGATGGCAGTGGATGAACATTCGCCACCTCCTTCAGTTGAAACATGACTGGAAAAGAAATATTTGAATTCAATTATACCATTCGGGGTATGCATAAATTTTTGTGTTGTCACTCTGGAAATTGTCGACTCGTGCAATTCCAGTTCTTCGGCAATATCCCTCAATACCATGGGTTTCATAGCAATAGAGCCATGCTCAAGAAATCCCGTTTGCTTTTCCACGATACATTGGGCAACCCGTAATAATGTATCATTACGGCTGTGAAGATTTTTGATAAACCATTTTGCTTCCTGTAAATGATCTTTCATACAAACATTATCTTTACTGTTATCCGCCCTTTTAATCAGTGCTGAATAAAATGGATTTATCCGCAATTTAGGTGCAATATCCGGATTCAGGCTTACTTGCCATTGATCGTTTTGTTTGGTCACATAAACATCGGGAATAACGTATTCTGAATCTGACTCTTGTATTTTCGCGCCCGGCTTGGGATCCAAGGTTCTGATTAACGTGACTATCTCATCCAATTGATGCTCGGTCACCTCAAGTTTGCGTATGAGCTTTGCTTGCTCATGAGTGGCCAACAGCTTCAGATAACGAGTTACTACAATGAGCGCCTCCGCACGATAAGGTGTTGTTTCGGGCAACTGCTGCAACTGTAATCTTAAGCAATCACTTAAATCAATAGCTGCCACACCAGCCGGATCAAACTGTTGCACTCTATGCAGCACGGCCATTACTTCATCAAAATCGAGATCGTCAAACTGACTCTGCAGGCCCTGAAAAATATCCTCAGGCGTGCTTCCAAGATAACCGTCTTCATTAACGGAATCAATGATTGCCATAGCAATCGCATGATCCCGCTCTGAAAATGGGGTCAATTCCAGCTGCCATAACAAGTGATCCAGCAATGTTGATGCGTTACTCCGCTGGGATTCAAATTCAACAGTCTCGGGGTTATTAGCACCCGAGGCCAAAGCGCTCTCATAAATATCTTCCCATGAAGAATCGATGGGCAATTCATCCGGGATATTTGTTTGCGAGCCTTCGCTGGTAAACAGTTCGGAGTTTTCAGTCTTTTTTTCGGTTGATGTAGCAACTTCCCGCGAATTGCTTTCTTCATCATTAATTTCCAGCATTATATTGGACTCAAGAGCCTGCTGGATTTCCTGCTGTAAATCTAATGTCGACATCTGCAACAACTTGATCGCCTGCTGTAATTGCGGCGTCATAGTTAATTGTTGGCCTAGCCGAAGATGTAAAGATTGTTTCATTCGATCACAATTTTCAGTAAGGGTAATCCTTTATAATTACCCTTTTTTTGGTTAGGTCGGGGAGCAACTACAATAAATTGCCCCCTACATTAAAGGCTAAAGCTATTACCTAAATAAACTTTACGCACTTCCTCATTGGCAACGATGGCTTCCGCCCCACCTTCAGCGATCACCTTGCCATCATTAAGTATATATGCACGATCACAAATTCCTAGTGTTTCTCTGACATTATGTTCAGTAATTAATACCCCGATTCCGCGATCCTTCAAATGCTCTATAATTTTTTTAATATCTTCTACCGATATGGGGTCAACACCTGCAAAAGGTTCATCCAGCAATATGAATTGAGGATCGGTCGCTAATGCCCTGGCAATCTCAACACGCCGCCGTTCACCACCCGACAGGCTTAAAGCAATTTGATCACGCAGATGTGTAATATGAAACTCCTGCAATAATTCCTCAATGATCAGTTCTGCTTGTCCTGATGTTAAATCAGAACGAATTTGCAAAACGGCTCGTAAATTATCCGCAACACTTAATTTACGAAAAACCGAAGGTTCCTGTGGTAAATAACCGATACCATTTGCAGCCCTTAAGTGCATCGGATAATGGGTAATGTCACGGGAATCCAGCGTAATTTTACCTTTATCGGCTTTAATTAGACCAACCATCATGTAAAAACTGGTCGTTTTTCCGGCGCCATTCGGCCCCAATAAGCCAACGACCTCATTTGTATTTACATGCAATGTTACACCGTCAACCACGTTGCGTTTATTATAGGTTTTAATCAACTGGTTTGCTGCTAGTGTGGCCATTTTTAAAGTTAACGGGTAAAAGAAAAAAGTAGAGGCATTGCAGCGTAATGCACTTACGCTGGTATTTTGTGTGTGATCATTTTTTTGTGGTTTTCGAAGCCGGTTTTTCTGGCGTGGGTTGTTGCTCTTTCGGTTTCAATATGACATGTACGCGTTTGGCATCTGATGATTTTTCTCCCGCTTTAACCACTGATGTTTTAATATCATACTCAATCAAATTACTGGAATAAGTGGCATTACCTTGCCAAACAGTCGCATCTTCAATCAAAATTAACAGGTTCTTTTTAGGATAAAACTCGCCTGTTAACGCTTCACCCGTTATATCTTCAGCACCTTCACTAGGTGTTTGCTTAAATTTTGCCTTATTCCCTGTAAACACCAATTTCTCGGCATCACCGTCTACAAAATATACAACCAACTTATCTGAATTGACACGAATACTACCCTGAACCGAGATGACATTCCCTGTATAAATGCTGGTGGCTGTTGCATCATCATAAGTAGCTGTATTTGAATCAATGGTTATCGGTTGCTCAGAATCACTTTCCAAGGCACACACATTAGAACTGATAAGCCCCAATAGTAATGCACAGCAGTAAAAAATTGCCTGTATTTTATTTTGTTTCATATGTCCCCTTCACATTGGCGAGCAGCTGCAGATGAATTGGCTGGGCAAAAGTCATTTTCATTCCGATTCCTGTTGTCTTGTTTGGTGGACTGATCAATTCTGCCCACTCATTAGTTTCTGCATAACTGGTTTCCGGATTTACTTTTAACACACTGGTATTAATTGTAAGCGGGGTCACACCCTTGGCCTTTTCTCTGTCAATAGCAACCTTGCCATTTAAAAGAAGATCCTTGCCGTCGCCAGACAGAATACCTATTGCTGATTTAATGACCCACGGAGGCGTTTTTTCATTATGAAAAAACATGATCGGATTTACCATGTGCGTGGTGCCATCATCGCTGTAATGAATCATTTCATCAGCCAACAATTTGTTCTTTAATATGCCGAATTCATTCATTTCCCATTTTGTATAGCCTCTACTAAAATAATCAGGGCTATGTGCAGGAACCTGACCATGATAAATCTCATCCAGACCAGTCAACTTAACCAACCACCAGCTAATTAAGGCGATAATCGCCAAGTAAAGATATATCTTATTTTCTCTTAGGCTCATTTTAAGTAAGCATTTACAATTTCGTCAAAGTGTCCCTGTGCCTGCATAATAAAATCGCATACTTCTCGCACCGCACCGTGCCCGCCAGGTAGAGTTGTACACCAGTCAGCTCGTTGTTTGACGGCAAAGTTTGCATCAGAAACGGCAATAGAAAAACCGACTCTCGTCATGATAGGCAAATCCAGCAAGTCATCACCAACATGTGCCGCTTGTTCCGGCGTGATGCCTATTTTCTCAAGGATCTCATTAAAAGCGGCCTGTTTATTTTCATGCCCCTGATAAACATATTCAATACCCAGATTTTTCATACGCAATGCGACTGAATTTGATTTTCGCCCAGAAATAACGGCGACTTCAACACCTGTTTGACGTAAAAGCTTAATACCATGACCATCACGGGCATGAAAAGATTTGTATTCATTGCCTTCATTATCAAAAAACAGCTTGCCATCGGTTAAAACGCCATCCACATCCAGAATCAACAACTTGAGTTTTTTGGCTTTTTCCACCGCTTTAATCATGGATGTCTGCAATTTTTTTTCTGTCATCACACTATGCCTGCCCGTATCAAATCATGCATATTCAAAGCACCTATCGCAAGCCGTTGTTCATTAACAACGATCAGGGCATTAATTTTTTTTTGTTCCATAACCTGCATGGCCTCGGCGGCTAGAATGTCCTCAGAAATAACTGCGCACTGAGGCGTCATCACCTCGCTGATGGGGGTGTGTTGAAGATCAAGATTTTTCGCCAGTGTACGTCGCAAATCACCATCGGTAAAAATGCCGACCACTCGATTATCGGCATCAACTATAGCGGTCATGCCCAATTTTTTCTCAGTCATTTCAAGTAAAGCATGGCTAATAAGAGCTGATTCAGGCACTGATGGTATGTCATTGCCGACATGCATAATATCGCTTACCCTCAACAATAACCTCCTGCCTAAACTGCCACCGGGATGAGACAAGGCGAAATCGTCACGTGTAAAACCCCTGGCTTCAAGTAATGACACCGCCAACGCATCACCCATCACCAGTGCAGCTGTAGTACTGGAGGTAGGCGCAAGCCCGAGAGGGCAAGCTTCATGCTCAACAGCCACATTGATATGGGTAGTGGCAACGATACCCAGCGTTGAAGCCGGATTGCCGGTCATGGCGATTAAAGGTACGCCCAGGCGTTTAATAAGCGGTAAAATCTTTAAAATTTCCTCGGTTTCTCCTGAATTTGACAAAGCAAGCACCACATCCTGTTTGGTAATCATGCCCAGATCACCGTGACTGGCTTCACCCGGATGCACAAAAAAAGCCGGGGTTCCGGTACTGGCCAAGGTTGCGGCAATCTTGCCGGCAATATGCCCGGATTTACCCATACCGATAACAACAACGCGGCCAGTACAATTAAATAGTAACTTGCACGCGCCAACAAAGTTATCATTTATCTGCTTCGCTAATGCAGAAATCGCCAAGGCTTCCACCTGAATAACCGCCAGACCTAATTCCCTCAGTTTTTGATCATGTAGTTTCATAGCTTGCTAGAATTTCAATAGCATAGTCTGGACAAACAACTCGAACAGGATGGCTGACATCTATGTTTCTAGGTTAAAAATCATATATTATGCCATGTTTATAACGTTAATGCCCCATAGATATTGTCCGTCCTCCCAAGTCTGGAATGGGATAGATTTTGGTCATAATGAGAATTGCTGACTTTATACCTGGAAACAAGTGTCTTGGTAATAATATGTTAATATTGATGCCTTAATTTATTTTCCATAAGCTTTATGACCCAGCCATCTAACCCTGCTCAATTAATTGATCGTTTTGGCAGAACTGTTGATTATTTGAGAATTTCTATCACTGATCGTTGTGATTTCCGCTGCGTATATTGCATGGCGGAAGACATGACATTCTTGCCGCGCGCGCAAATTTTAACGCTGGAAGAAATTTATACCGTGGCTAAAGCGTTCGCTGAATTAGGCGTAAAAAAAATCAGGGTAACAGGGGGCGAGCCTTTGGTTAGAAAAGGTGCCTTGGGACTGCTGGAAAATATAGGCCGAATTGAAAGTTTGCATGAGCTGGTGATAACCACCAATGGCTCTCAACTGGAAACAACTGCCATGGACTTAAAAGAGGCGGGCGTAAAGCGCATCAATATCAGCCTGGATACACTGGATGCTGATAAATTTAAAGCCATCACCCGAACCGGTGATTTGCAGCAAGTACTCAAAGGCATTCAAGCCGCCAAATCAGCCGGCTTTGAGCGGATAAAAATCAATGCCGTCATACTTAAGGACAGAAATCATAAGGAAGTGGTCGATCTGGTACAGTATGCTGTCGATAATGGTATTGATATTAGTTTTATCGAGGAAATGCCGCTGGGTATAGTGGGTCAACATGATCGATCAGAAGCTTATTATTCCAGTGATTTGATTAAGAGTGATTTAGCACGAAGATTTTCTTTGGTTGCTACTATCGAAAAAACCGGTGGACCTTCCAATTATTTCAGGGTTGAAGGTACACAAACCCTTGTTGGCTTTATTTCTCCGCATAGTGAAAATTTTTGCAACACCTGCAACCGGGTGCGCCTGACTGTTGAAGGGCGATTGTTGTTATGTTTGGGCAATGAGCATTCTGTCGATTTAAAGCAAGTGCTTAGAGCTAATCCGGGCAACATGGCTATGCTAAAGCAGGCTATTATCGATGCCATGTTGATCAAGCCGGAAAAACACGAATTCAATATCCATGAACAACCGGTTATATTGCGCTATATGAACATGACGGGCGGTTGATCCTACAAAAAGCAGTAAGTCCACGAAAAACACAAAAAGCACGAAAATATTCAAAGAGATACAAAACTGGGCGGATTATTTAACCCGCCCCAAACGTTTTTTAAACATGTTCGAAACGTTAGTGCCGCGGTAATATACTCCGGCCCGCTCGGGGAGCTAATGACGGTGCACTAGAACATATTGATATATTTAGTGTCTTTCGTGTTTTTCGTGGATAAATGGCCGTTTTTACTAGCGACTCCTAAATCCGGTTTTTTTCAGAATTTTAGTGCTATACAACACATCACAACCTAGATTGGAATCACCGAGCAAATCAGCAATCTGCTGAATTTGTTTATCAACATCCGCCTGGTTTTTGCCATGAACCATAGCAAACAAATTATAAGGCCATTCGGGCAGATGCCGCGGGCGGTGATAACAATGGCTGACAAACTCAAGTTGTCCGACTTTTTTGCCCAGTTCATCAATTATTTCGTCGGGGACATTCCATACGGTCATGCCGTTAAAACGATAACCCAGTTTATAGTGATTGGGTATTGCGCCGATGCGGCGGATAATGCCTTGCTCCTGCATTGCAGCCATACGCGTCATGACTGTTTTAGCCGTTAAGCCCAACTGCTCGGCAATACGGTGATAGGGTTGCGGGGTTAACGGCAAGCCTGACTGGGTTGCGCGCATAATTGCCAGGTCTGTTTCATCAAGTGTAATCATCAGGCTTCCAGTTTTAAGCCGACAAAATATTCATTGATTTTGGGCATGTTGTAGACAGTCAGGCCGGTTTGTTGTTCTATTGCGGTGATGGTGGACTGGATTTGTTCAGGCGATTCGGTAGCAATGACAAACCACATGTTAAGCTCATGGTTACGCGCGTAATTATGCGCGACTTCCGGGAAGGCATTGATAATGTCGGTGATTTCAGTATAGCGCTCGGGTGGCGCTTTAACCGCCGCCAATGTTAACGCGCCGCCCATCAGTTCGGCATGATAAAGCGGGCCGAAGCGGGTCAAGGTTCCATTATCCATCAGAGCCTGTAGACGCTCAATGAGCGCCTGTTCAGTTAATCCCAGTTTTATTGCAACCTCTTGATAGGGTGCGTCACAGATTGGAAAGCCTTCTTGCAGGGTATTGATAATGAGGCGATCTATGTCATCCATGCGTCAAAAATTGTAAAAGTTGTGTGGGCGAGCCTTACATCAATGGTGAAATTATTCAATTCCCCTCTTTGAAAAAGAGGGGTTAGGGGAGATTTTTTAAATAAATCCCCCTCAATCCCCCTTTTTAAAGGGGGAAGTAAATGCTTAAGTTATGAGGTAGCACATTGATAAACAGCGCCGCGTTGCTTAAAACAGCGGCGGCTAAACAAAATTTCCCGGTCAAATCCCGCCAATCCACAAGCGGCACTGAGCTGTTCCAATTGCGCTAGGACAGTAGCCCGGTCTTTGCCATGAATCATGCAATACAGGTTATAAGGCCATTCAGCTTGCCGGGGACGCTGATAACAGAGCGTTACAAAAGCAAACTGACTGATTTGCGCACCCAGTTTTTTCACAAGATTATCTGGTATATTCCAGACTATCATGGCATTGGCGCGATAACCAAGTTGGTGATGCTTGACGATCACGCCCATGCGCTTGATCAGGCCTTTTTGTTTAAGCTTGACCAGCCTTTCAATTACTTCGGTTTCAGGCATGCCTAAAGTGGCGCCAATTTCAGCGTAGGGTGTGGAACAAACTGGCAGCCCCAGTTGTATCCGTTCCAGCAATTGACGGTCACGGACATCAAGCATGATTCAAATCCAGTTTAAAACCCAAATCAATAAAAAAATCATTCTGCAAAGGCAATGACATGGTTTTGTAACCGGTTTCCTGTTCTATAGCGTCGAGAACGGCTTGTAAATGTCCGGCATCGGCTGCAATAGCGACAAACCAGAGGTTAAACGTGTGTTCACGTTCATAATTATGATTGACTTCAGGATGGGCGCTGATGATATCGGCAACGACCTGGAGTTGCTGTTCAGGTACTGCCATCGCCACCAGGGTGCTGACACCTAGTTGGTTGGGCGGAATAATCGGACCGATGCGGCTGATAAAATTGTTATTATTTAACTCGGTTAATGCGGATAACACATCGTCTTCACTGACCCCCAGCGCATTGGCAATGTCCAGATAGGGCCGGGATGAGAGAGGAAAGTCACGCTGAAAATCATTCAGCAGGCGTTTGTGTAAAGAGGTCAACATCCGTTTATAAACCTGTTTTGTGCGCCCGCGCGCTAAAGAAAATACCGTTGGGTTTTTGGGCGGGCAGGCGAGTGATTTCCTGCAAGGTATCGGTATCATAAATAACCAATTGATTGTCGTCTCTTACCGCAACCCAGACTTGTTCACCGCGTGGCGTAAATTCCATGTGCAGAACCGCTTTACCGGGCTTAAAGTTTTTAACTAAAGATAAATCTTTAACATCGATAACTTGTAATTGATTGTTGTCGGGCATGGCGAAATTGACCCAAACTTGTCGCCCGTCCGGTCTGGCCATCACAAAAACCGCTTGTCCGGGAACCGGTATGGCTTTTACCAGTTTCCAGTCTTGTTTGTCGATGACTAACACTTCGTGCTTGCCGATGGCCGGGACAAACACGTAGTCACCCGCTACCGCCCAGCCTTCCAGATGTGGCATTTTATAAACGGGCAGCTTCTCATCGTCTTTGACGTAGCCGGGCAGAATACGTTTAACGCCGGCTTTCGTATCCCATAAATCCAGTAACGCCATGCCGCTTTCACCAAACAACCCGGCAATGTAATAACGGCCGTCGGGTGAAATCAAGGCGTCATAAGGCAGTTTGCCGATATTTTTGAATTTTTCAATCACCGGTTTTTGCTGATTTTTCATATCCAGCGCCCATATTTCACCGGCATCAAACAGGCTGAAAACAAAACGCTGTCCAGGTGCATCGACCAACCCGACGACTTTGGAACGTTTACCGTCACCATAGTCAGCTGGAATATCGGCAACCAGTTCCAGTGTGTCGGAGGAAAACACTTTAACGCCGCCGGGTGTGTAATTGGATACGGCAATCAACCTGCCGTCCTGGGAAATGGCCCCGCCAATGCTGTTACCCGCCTGAATAATGCGTTTATCCAGTTTATCCTGCAACAGATCGATTTTACTTAAACCGCCATCCCTGCCAAAAATATAGGCATAACGCTGATCGCGGGAAAATACGACCGACGCATGCGACAAATCGCCCAACTTGTCGATTTTGGCTAACTGCTTGTGTTCAGTCGTATTAATGATAAGCGCGGCGCCGTCCTCGCGTTCAATGACGATACCTAAATCGCCGGTGGCGCGGAGTTCTGCCAGTGCGTTGAATGAGAGGATGAAGCCTAGAATAGGGAGTAGTTTTTTCATAATCGAAGGTTCTTGACTGTGTTAACGATAAACGTCTTTTCGGTGTCCGATTTCGACAACTAGAATAATCAGTTCTTCATTTTCAAAATGGCAAATCAGGCGGTAATCGCCAACTCTATAACGCCAGTAACCGGCATATTGTCCTTGTAGCGACTTACCTAATTGCCTTGGATCATCAAGGCTCACAAGCCGGCTTTGTAAAAATGCAGCAATTCTTCATTGTACGGGTTTATCAAGTTTTTCCAAGTCTTGCTTTGCGCTGTCTAAAATCTTAATCGTCCAAGCCAAGCTCTTTCACCACGTCGTTAAAATCATGAACAGATTCTTTACCGTCCAGATAGTTTTTATAAGCAGTATCTGCTTTCGTTATGGCTTGCTCTTCGGCTAAATAGTCAAGTAAGGCCATTTTAATAAGCGTTTCAGGCGTCAGTCCTTGTCTAGCGGCTATGTAGCTTAATGCTTGCTCTGTGTTTTTGTCTAATTGTATGGTGTGCATAAGAATGCTCTCTAAATGGGTGTGGAAATTCTTTTTACATCAATCGTGCGTTCCGAGCCCTGTCCAATGAGCTAAGCAATCTTTGCGCATTGGCAGGATTCGATAATAAATAATGCGTTTCTTGCAATGCATTAAAATCTGCCAATGACAAAATAACCACATGGTTATTGTCTTCACGGTTTACGATGTAGAGTTCATGGTCTTGACAAGCTTTTTGGCAAAGCTGGTCAAAATTTTTTTGGGCTTCTTTAAAAAAAATGCTTTGCATAAAGGTTTCCTCGCTAAGGCAGTGTAAATAAATAACTGATACATCTTTTATTGGCTCGATTTGATGGCATAGTTCCAGTCTTGGCCATGGAACTTTGCAGGGGTGAGATTGACTCTTCGCAGGTCTTCATCGCTCACTTTGATCCCACTAGGATAGGTATTCTCATCCAGTTCAGCTTGTATCGAAAGACCAGTATCTGTTGTCGTGTGACCAATCAAA
>Ga0105097_10000383_pt1 | contig 19917 bp, 13 predicted proteins | sample PPLLak12cMay2015_FD_87035 | JGI IMG/M metagenome (GOLD analysis project Ga0105097, IMG submission 87035) | Freshwater sediment microbial communities from Prairie Pothole Lake near Jamestown, North Dakota, USA - PPLs Lake P7 Core (1) Depth... | ecosystem: Environmental > Aquatic > Freshwater >...
AGGAAAACTTTTTCCATTTTTTTTAGCGTATAACGTTAAGCGTTTAGCGTAAAGGATTAAACATTATTATACACTCTACGCTAACCGCTGTACGCTTTATTCGCTGAATTAACACCAGCAATCAAAGCCCGTGCTTTAACAAGAGTTTCCTGCCATTCGGCATCAGGTTCTGAATCAGCGACGATACCGCCGCCTGTCTGCACAAAGGCTTTTCGTTCTTTGATGATAATGGTTCGAATGGCAATATTCAAGCAGGCACTTCCATCGATGCCTAAAAAGCCGATACTGCCTGTGTAAACAGCCCGCTGTTGCGGTTCGAGGCGGGAAATGATATTCATTGCGCTTATTTTGGGGGCGCCGGTTATCGAGCCGCCGGGGAACATTGCTCGCAAAATATCACAGAAAGAGATGTCGTCTTTCAACCTGCCTGCGACGGTTGCGACGGCGTGGAAAACTGTCGGGTAATTTTCGATTGTTCGAGTTTGAATGACCTGCCTTGTTCCGGGGATACATATTTTCGCGATGTCGTTTCGCTCCAAATCGATAATCATATTCAGCTCGGCCTGTTCTTTTTCGCTTGCAACAAGCTCATCGAAGTTTTTCTGATTGATTTGTCTTTGAAGGTCATTCTTTTCGAGAATTCTGGGGCGGGTACCCTTTATGGGTTTTGTGCTTATGAGGCCGTCGGAAATTGTAATAAACATTTCCGGCGATGCACTGACAACCTGGAAATTGCCGCAGTCGAGATAAGCAGAATAGCCGCTTGGGTTGTAAAAATTTTGCCAATGAAAGAGGTTGATCGGAGGGCTGGGAAAATCACAATCGAATCGCTGTGAGAAATTTACCTGATACACATCGCCATCATATATGGAGCGTTTTATATCCTTGAGGGCGCTGAGGTAATAATCTCTGCTCATATTGGAGTGAATCTTCGAAAAATCGACAGACTCGATATCTGCAAACTCTGGTCGAGGGAATTTGTTGTGGGTTGATTTTTCAATCAATTTTTCGAGCGATTCAAATTTTTCCTGCAGGCTTTGCGAATCCGAAGGAAATTGTAAAGCTATAAGCAGAAAATTTTTATTTGTATGGTCGTAGGCGATAAGCTTGTCGTAGAAACAGAGATGAATTAAAGGAAGATTAAGGTCATCGACGGCGACAGAGGGAAGCGATTCGATGTAATGGCCAAGCTCATAACCGAAGTAACCAGCCCAGCCGCCAATAAAAAATCCTTTCGGAAGACTGGCGGGAATACCGCCAGTTAATTTATATTTATCGAGAAGACGGTTTAGTTTCCAGAAAGGACCAGATTGTCCTGATTGGAACTGAAAAACTTCCTTCGGCTGTGCCATCCAGTAACTGAAGCCGTCCGACAGTTCTTTTGCAGTATTGCCGCCGAGAATGATTGGTGAATCGAGGGTGGAAAAAATTTGATTGAGACCATCGAGATTAACAGGTGCGTTTAACTTTTTGCAGTACAGCCGGCAGAGGATTTGAGAGGTCTTATTGGTTGCGATTTGCGTCTGCATTTAAATGTTTCCTGTCCTGAACTGTTCTATAATCTGCACTCCGGATGAAGTTCCGATTCTATCGGCGCCTGCGTTGATAAAATCGAGAGCTTGTTTTGCAGTTCTTATGCCTCCGGCGGCCTTGACTTTACATTTTGGCGCAAACTGCTTTATCAGTTTCACATCTTCTATTGTTGCGCCGCCGGCAGGGTGCATTCCCGTGCTTGTCTTGATGAAATCGGCGCCGCAGCGATTAAGTATTGTGCAGACAAATTCCTTCTGTTCGGGATTGATTGCAGCGGCTTCTATAATTACTTTCAGGACGACGGGCGGGCGCATCGAGTGACAGACCTTCAAGACAGCGAGAAACTGGTCAACGAGATAACGGCTGTCGTTTTCTATGATTGCAGCAAGATCGGCGACCATATCAATTTCATCGGCGCCTGCGAAAATCGCATCTTTGGCAGAGGTAGCTTTAATTTTTGTCGTATCTGCACCGAGGGGCAGGCTTACAACACCTCCAACCTTGACGGAGGTATTCTCAAGCAAGTCGGCCGCGAAAGAGACCCACCGCGAATTGACTGAGACAGAATAAAAACCATAAGTTTTTGCCTCGTCGCATAAATTTCTTATCTGCTCGCTCGTTGCCGTTGCTGACAAAAGCGTGTGGTCAATAAAACCTGCCAACTGTTTTTCATCCACAACTTTTACTCCTTTATAAAACCTTTGCTGTTAAAAAATTCCAAAGCCTTCTCAATATCATCAAAAACTCTTGTAGCGGTTTGGGTAACGAAGACAGAGGGTCGTTGTTTTGCGGTCCAGATGACATAGACTTCTTTTGCGGATTCGTGGGCGTGCTGAAGCTCTCGTTCGACACCGCTTGAAATGGCAGCGCGGCCGTCGGCTGTTGCGGGGACGAAGCTGATAATCATATCCGCCTGGTCGATGAGCATAAAATCGCGGGCATAAGTCTGGCTGTTGATATCGTTTTCTATCTGCTGAATCTGCTTCAAATCGAGCCTGACCTTTCTTTGAATCGTTTCGACTTCGACATAATCGAGGCCATCTGCGGCGGCCTTTTGGGCATATCGCGGCAGATAGGCTTCCTCCAAATCTCCCGGGTCGAAGCAGATGAAGAATTTTTTCATCTGGCGTCTGAAACTGTTTATTTCATTTTTCACAAGCTCCATATCTATGACGGCTGTCATCGGGAAGCTTAGGTATGCTTTTTTTAGATTTCTTTCAAAGAGGAGTCTGTAAAACATTTCTACAGTTTCCTCTTCCTCGCCGCGTGCAAGGCAGTAAAATGGAACTTCTTCGCTGATTCCCCTGCAGAGCATTTCTGTGCAGATGATTTCCTCCTCGCGCCAGACAATAAGGTCTTTGAGGCTATGTTCTGTTGAGTGCTCGTCTGTGAGCCTGGTGTGCAAAGCAGCTACGCCGTCAATGAGGCAGATATACATATCGGCTTTGAGCTGTCGCATCTGGTCGAAATCGACAGCGGGAAAAAGACCGTGGCGCCAGCGAAAGGTCGCATGGGTATTGACAATCAGATTTGACGCCTGAGATGCTTTGGCGATAATATCCTTAAATGCGCTGCGGCGAAGCGAATTGAGCCGTTTAATCGGTATGTCCAGAATCTTTCCGGGCCTGACATCGGGTGCCTCTTCGTACATCATATCGCCGACGTTGCAGAGGAGAGTTTGCCTGTTTTTCTGAGCGGCCAGGTGACAGACTTTTTGAAGATAACTTTTCTTATCGAGACCAACCATTCCTGTGACTACAACCATCATTTATTTGAACTCCAGATATTGGGCGACAGACGACAGATTAAAGAATTGAGATATTAAAGCAAAATTAGCCAATTTAGAAAAGGCTTATCTCTTTACTTCGAAAACGTCTGTTGCTTACCAGCTTTCCGCCCAATATACAATTTCATTTCTTTTTTGGCTTATGGCTACTCCGCTGCATTCCCCATGATTCCATTCCAGCTGCTTGTCGCCTTCGGGTTTCGCAGTTACAACCATAATCTCATAATCTTCAGGGAATTCTGTATTTCCAGACTCATTTGTATAGAAGAAGGTTGTCGGCATTCCGCCCTCGATATTTGAATGGACATTTGTATCACCACCTCTGAATGATTTAATTTTCTCCTTATTGAACCTTTTATATAATTCTGCTATTTGCTGACTTGGAAGAGAATAACGCAATTGAATATTTGCGCCTACCTGTAAGAAACTGGGAAAAAATGAAAATTTTACATTTTCAGCCTCGGGGCTGATGTTCTTTGGAAAATGACTTACAAGATATTCCTGGCTTCTCCAGTACTCATTTAAGAGTTGATTATATTGTTTCACATCAGTAATTTCTTCGGTCATCCTGGCGAATGCAGATTCAACTTTCTCTTTTAAAAAGAACCAGTGAAAGATGGAAGCCGCACACAAAATAATCGCTATAATATGAATGACTTTATAATTAAATTTTGAAGTAACCAGATATGCCAAAGCAAATACAAAAGAAGAAAGAAAAAAGATATATCCGCCAGATTTGATTACAATCTCCAAAGGAAGGAGCCAGAGTCTGAATTGAACGAAAGATGTAACTGCCATTACACCTGCCATAACAAGGTAGATTGTTCGCAAAACCTTCATATTCTAACCTATTCGAAAAATTTCTCTGCAACTATGCATTTTGATTTTCGTTTTCTGGTATCTATAAATTGGATTTTGCATATTGGCTATTGATAGTTAAATTTAGAGGTTTTTGAGGCGCTGCTGGCGGTCGTAATCCTGCAGAGCTCTTATAAGCTCATCGAGTGAGCCTGCCATAACAGCGCTAAGATTATAAAGCGAAAAATTAATTCTGTGGTCTGTGACGCGGCTTTGCGGATAGTTGTATGTTCTTATTTTTTCGGAGCGGTCGCCGGAGCCGATCATAGTCTTGCGTTTCAAGTCGCGCTCGGCAGTTTTTTTACTCTGATGAAACTCGTAAATTCTGCTTTTTAAGATACGCCAGGCCTTTGCACGGTTTTTGTGCTGGCTTTTTTCCTCACGCATATTGACGGTGATGCCGGTAGGGATATGTTCGAGCCTGATGGCGGAGCTGACCTTGTTGACATTCTGACCGCCGGGGCCTCCGGCCCTGCTTACATGCTCTACAACATCATTTGGATTTATCTGGATGTCAATTTCTTCAGGCTCAGGCAGCACAGCCACAGTAGCAGCAGAAGTATGAATCCTGCCCTGGGCTTCGGTTTCGGGAACCCGCTGGACACGATGAACACCGCTTTCGTAGCCTAGCTCGGCCCATACTCCCTGGCCTTTGATGCCGAAAATAACTTCACGGAAACCGCCGCGCTCGGTGGGGCTGAAATCGAGCTGTTCAATCTTCCAGCGGCGGCCTTCGGCATATTTAATATACATATCGTATAAATCGCGGGCGAAAAGTGCGGCTTCTTCGCCGCCTGTGCCGGCCCTGATTTCCATAATGACCGAGCCGATTGCCATATCGTCGCCCATCACGAGCATATCCTGCATTTGCTTGAGGAGTACTTGGCCTTCGGACTGCAGCTTTTCAATTTCCTCGCCGGCAAGGTCTTTAAGCTCTTTGTCGGCTGATTCGTCGGCGAGGATATGCTTTGCCTGTTCGATATTTTCAGACAGTTTTTTATACTCGCGGTATTTTGTAACGACAGGCCTGAGTTTTCCCTGCTCTTTAGAGAGTGCGATAATCTTTGCAGAATCCGAAGCAACCTGTGGGGTGGAAATTTCGGCTTCGATTTGTGCATATCGGGCTTCGATTTCATCGAGCTTCTTTAAGAGTAATTCGTTTGCCTCAGACATTTATAAACCCTGCTTTATGTTTCCCGTCTAAAAATTGATAAACAAAAGGCTCCGGTTTTGTTCGGAACAAAACCCGAGCCTTTTTAGAAATCCGAAACGGCAGCTACTTTTGCTGGTCTTTTTTGTCCTTCTTGAAGTATTCTTTACCGTACTTTTTCTGGAACCTTTCGATACGGCCGGCAGTATCGACATATTTCTGCTTGCCGGTATAGAAAGGATGACAGCCTGAGCAAATCTCGGCGTGTATTTCCTTTGCGGTGCTGGAGGTTTCAAACGTATTTCCGCAGCCGCAGCGGACTACTACTTTGTTATATGGCGGATGTATATCTTTCTTCATAAGTATTTTCCCTAAAATTCTAAAACAATGCATTTTAACAAGTATATCAAAATTATCAAATAAAAATTTAGAAGATTTTTAAAAATGGCCGGAAAGCGGCGTTATTTAGCTGAAAATTGGCATTTTCGAATTGTAAGCCGGTCAGCAGCTATTCGTGGCGCAGCGATTCAATCGGGTCCATATTGGCAGCGCGGTAGGCAGGGTAAAGACCAAAAGCGATTCCAACGATGGCACTGATTCCAAAAGCTAAAAACAGCGAGTTTGGAGTAATAGCCGTGGGCATCTTTGTAAAGTATTGGACCATATAAGGTATGACCAGGCCTATGACCATACCGAGAATGCCGCCGAGGAAAGTCAGCAGGAGCGTCTCGGCGAGGAACTGCCTGATAATGTCTATCTTTCGAGCGCCAAGGGCCCTTCTGATTCCGATTTCCCTTGTTCGCTCGCTGACAGTTGCGAGCATAATATTCATAATTCCAATGCCGCCGACGAGCAGTGAGATTGCGGCAATTGAGCCGAGGACAATTGTAAAAATGCGCTGAAGCTCTTTTGCCTGCTTCATAAGCTCAAGCGGCACGATAATTTCATAATCGTTTTTCTTGTGAAACCGTGCGAGCAGAGACTGGACGCTTTGGCGAGTCCCTAAAACCAGGTCAACATCTTTTGTCTGAACGATTATTTCCTGAAGCTCGACCCTTTCAATGGTCTGGCTGGAGCCTGCGCTTATCTGCAGAGACATCTCGCCGAAACGGTTTTTCGCCGTAGTTAAGGGGATATAAACTCCGCCTAATTTGGCTCCGCCTTTTTTTGCCGATTCCTGTTCCTTGGCTTCAAAATTGTTCGCCGCCGCAGTTACCTCTGATTCTTCGGTTGCAATCCCGACGACGCGGTAATAATCGGTGGCAATTTTTATATTCTGGCCGAGCGGGTCATCGAAACCGAAGAGTTCTTTGACAACTTTTTCATCAACGATGCATATTCCCCTTTTGTAGTGCATATCCTCGCTGCATATGAATCTTCCGAATTTTACCCTGACCGTTGAGATATCGGTGTACCAGGGAACAGTTCCGATTACTTCGATAGAGACTCTTCGAGTTCGATACTGAGCCTGCTGGGCTAGGCGGCGGTTGGGGACAATTACCCTGACGTTTGGGATGCTGTTCTGGAAACGTTCAGCATCATCGTAGGTGAGGCCGTATTCCTGGAGCATTTGCTGCTGGCCGACTGAGGACTCTTCCTGCGGTTTTATTGTTTTTATAATAATATTTCTGCTGCCAAGCCTCGAAATTCTTTCCTGAGCATCGCGGCTGGCACCTTCACCGATGGCAAGCATCGCAATAACGGAGGATACGCCGAAGATAATTCCAAGCATCGTCAGTGTGGAGCGGAGCTTGTGCATCCAGAGTGTTTTGATTCCCAACTTAACTGTACGTTTAAAACGAAAGAACATAATCATTTACCATTCAATTTATTTTATCGAGAGCTATTTGTCCGTCAAAAAGGTGAATCTGTCTTCGTGCGTGTTCTGCAATTTGTTCATCGTGGGTCACGACAATGAGAGTCTTTCCCTGTTCATGGAGCTTATCAAGAATATTGAGGATGTCAGCGCCGCTTTTGGAATCGAGGTTTCCTGTCGGCTCATCAGCGAGGATGAGCAGGGGGTCATTTGAGAGCGCCCGTGCAATTGCAACGCGCTGCTGCTGCCCGCCGGAAAGCTCTGTGGGTTTGTGCCGGACTCTTTCGCCAAGCCCGACCATTTTCGCAAGTTCGATAGCGCGGGCGTTGCTGTTGTGTTCGGAAACGCCCTGATAGAACATCGGGACCTCGATATTTTCAATGATATTAAGCTGGCTTATGAGATTAAAAGACTGGAAGACAAAGCCGATTTCCTTTCCGCGGATGAGCGAGAGCTGGTTGTCATCGAGCTTGCTGACTTCTTTATCGCCGAGAAAATATTTACCGCTTGTGGGCCGGTCCAGACAGCCAATCATATTAAGCAAAGTAGATTTTCCGGAACCGCTGGGCCCCATAATTGCAACGTATTCGCCGCGGTTGATTCTGACATTGATATTTCGAAGGACGGGCAGTTCGGTTGTACCAAGCCAGTAGCTTTTACAGAGATTCTCAAATTCGAGAATCCTGCCGTTGGAATCGTTATTCGGCTGATGAGCATTTTGTATCATACGCTGGATACCTTTTAAGGATTATCTGTGGATTGGCGATTAGGGCCCTGTCGGTTAGAACCGCCTTGCCTGTTACCGCCGCCCTGCATACCTGCATCATCTTGGCGATTGAAACCGCCCTCCGGGCCTTGTCCGCCGCCCTGACGTGACCTTCCGCCCATTCTGGACATTTGCTCACGCATATAAGTGCGAAGCTCTGTTTTGAATTTATTGGGGTCTTCGGTTCGTAGCTGCTGCAGCTCGTTGTACTTATCAGGTGACGCTTGAGAGATACCTTCCATTATTCTGTCTGCCATTTCATCGGTCATCTCCATTCTTGAAAAGTCCATTTGCCTTCTTTGTCCCTGTCCCTGCCCTTGCCTTGGTCCCTGTTGTGAAGCGTCTGCGGGGAATTCGCCAACCGGCAAAGACGGCTGGGATTGGAGCTGATTCTGCTGCTCGGCAGTCATAGCAACTTCGGCTGTTGTCTCACTGAAGAGCGGAGGATTGAGCATGACCTGCTCGCCTTCGCTGATGCCGCTTACAATCTGGACAAACATATCATTAAAAAGTCCTGTCTGGACATCCCGTTCCTCAGGACCGTTTGCAGCCATAATATAACAGACTTTTTTACCGCCGCGGTTGGCTACAACCTGAATGGGGACGATAATAACATCTTTAAGCTGCTCAACATAGATTGTTGCCCTGCAGGACATACGTGTCTTAAGAAAGTCGTGAGTACCGTTCACCAGGATGAGAGTTTTATATACCTTAAGGTCGGGATTCATCCAGCCCCGCTGCTCATCAGGGAGGGGGGCAACTTCAAGGACCTTGCCCTGTAAAACCGTATCTGGAAAAGCATCCATAACTATGGTTGCGGGCCGACCGGGACGGACCTTATCAACCTCTGTCTCATGTACACTTATTTCGGCGACCATTTCAGCGGTGTTGGGCATTGATATGAGTGTTTGGCCTTCGGATACGGCTTCACCTTCAGCAATAATTCCACTGCTTCTCGAGCCGCTGCTGCTTCTCATAGCCCTGAAAGCGTCTCCCGAGCCGCCTGTTCCATAAATTACCAGGCCGGGGGCCTTAGCCTTGATTGTGCAGTATTCTATCTGTTTTTTCAGGTCAACGACATATTCCTGCTGGGTTTGCAGAGTTTGTTCAGCGGTGCTCAGTTTAGCCTGGGCCTGCGCCAGCTTCGAACGGCAGGCTGAATAGGTCCGCTCGAGAGCCCTGTTGGCCTCTATATAATCGCTTAGGTATTGTTCAGCACTTTTTGGAAAATCATATTTGAGAAATAAATCGAGTGCCACTGTTGAGCTGTCCGCCGTAATCTTGCGGCTTACAACCGAAAGAGTGTCTCTTTGCAAATCGAGGTCTGAAATATAATTAGCGTCATGGAGCCTTAGTGTTCCTTTGAGGGTGGCCTCAGCCGTAGCGAGATTTCCATTGGCGATAACGATATCATCGTTTAATTTTTTAAGCTGCTGAGTTGCTGCTGAATCTGCAAGTATATTCGGGTCCTCTCTTACCATTTGGATAAACGGTTTTAAATATTCTGAAAGGTTTGAAGCTCCGTTTACATCTTTAACCATTTTATCTGCAAGCTCTCCGCCGAGATATTTTTGCAGGTCCATAAGTGCAAACCTGACCTTCATTTCGGCTGCGGCAATATCGCTTTCATTTTGTTTAACCTGAATTTTATATGCCTCATTAGCATCGATTAATGACTGCATATCTCTCGAAAGCTGAACTTCCTGTTTTGTAAGGTCATCTTTGAGGGTCGAAGCATCGAGCTCGACAAGAATAAGGCCGTTATTGACATCTTCCTGAGTAACAACCGTTCCAGCAGGAACAATCCGCAGAATCATTGTCTGCGACCTTCTTTCGACCTGGCATTTATACTCGATGGAATTTCGTGCCCTGATACTGCCGCCCTCTGTAACTGTAATGGTTAAATCACCCCTCCTTGCAGCGAAGGTGTTGTTGGCGACATTGGTTTCAGTTTTTGGATTGGCCAATACAGAAACCAGCCCTATGATTAGGATAACAGCGGCGGTGAGAGTAAGAACCAGCCACATTTTTTTATTGTTGAGGGTGAAACCTTTCCTGTTTTCAGCCCGCACAATCCGAATTTTCAGCCAATTTTTTTTATTATGAGTTACCATTTGTTTTTTGCTCCCACATCCCATCAGGTTTAACTTGTAAAAGTCCGATATCCCTGTAAAAGTTCATTTTAGAAATTATATGAGCGATTAGCGCATTCATCACGCTGTTTTGCGCCGATACGATCGCATCTTCCGATTCCATAAGCAGCCTTACAGTTCCCTGACCATATTCGAGCATCAGTCTTTCTCTATCGTTTCTTCTCAGAGCCAGTTCGAGGCTCAATTTTTGTATTCTGTAGCTTTCCGCAGTCTCCGCGAGGTTTCTGTACGCGGCCCGGACATCGAGTTTAACATTTTCGACAGCGTCATCGTAGCTTCTCTGGCTCTGGTTGAAGCCAATCAGCGCTCTTGCATAAGCGTTACGTTCAGCCTTACGGTTAAACGGCAGGTCCGCGCTTGCCCCGATCGAGTAATTACCCTCATTGAATTGAATCCTTGTAAAGTCTGTAGGTGCATCAGATGCGGCATTAGCTCCTGCGTTAAGATTTAATTGTGTTCCAAGTCCCTCAGCAGCGAGAGCAAGCTGCCGTGATGCATCATCGAGCTCATCTCTGATATTGAAAAGGTCGAGCCTCTGTTCGAGTGCGATTTGAATTGCTTCATCTTCAGAAAAATCGAGAATTCCGACGCCTATTTGCTCAAGCGCTTTAAGCTCATTCTGGTCGAGAGTAATATTTGCGTCAGTAGGAATAGACAATCTAATCTTGAAGCTGTCGAGGACTTGGGCATAATTTCGCTTGTCGGAAACAAGGTTGTTTTCTGCATCAAGCATATTCTGTTTTGCTTCATCGGCATCATATTGGGGCCTTTGCCCGACTTCAACTTCCATATTCAGCCGGTTTGTCGAATCTTTGAGCCTGTTATAGCTTAATTCAGAAATATTGACGCGCTCCCTTTGCTGTAAAACAGCATAATAAGCAGAAATAATCTGGGTGACAAATGTTTGTCTGTACCTGTTAAAGTTTCGGACCTGATATAAGACGTTCCTTTCAGACTGAGTAAGGTTTTCCCAGGCGGTCTTGCCGGCACCAGCACCGAGAATCGGGGCTTCGAGAGTTGCATTTAATACCGAACCGAGTGAAGTCTGCGGGTCACCCGTGAGAAACCTGGCCCAGTCAACTGCAAGGCTGGTGCCGATCCGCATTCCGTTGGAGAAAATGCTCGTGCGGCTTACACCGACCGAAGATTCGGCAAGAACATCATCTTCCTGTTCGGTTGAGGGATTAAAGCTTCTGGTGTATTCAACATCTACGGTTCCGAACCATTGTCTTGCATAATTATAGCGCACAAGAGTTAAACCAAGCGCTGACTGATAAAGCGATTCCTTTTGATTTTGATAATCACGGCTGTATTTTGTGGCGATGGCGACGGCATCTCGGAGGCTTAAAACGCCTGAAGATGGAACCATCTCCTTAATGATTGTATAGTTAGGTTCTGTGTTTACGATTTCATAATTTGCCTTGATTCCGAACTTGTCATTCCATTTTTCATTAATAATCTTATAAACTTCGTTATCGGCATCCTCTTTGTACTGTTCGGGTGTTCTGCAAGATGAAGTCAGCGCAGCAAAGACTAAAGCTGCCGAGAAGACTGCAAAAAGCAGGCAGCCTTTGCGAAATTTAAAGGACATATAAATCATAGCTCAAAAGCCCCCTTAGTATCATACCATCCTCATTTATTTGCCTTTATTATACAAAAAAGGGGCAAGAAAGCAAAGAAAAAGCATGACTTTGCAGCCCTGAAAATAAACAATTTCTTCACTTGGGACCTTCCTTTTTGCAAGTTCCAATAAAATCGACAAATTAAAACAGCTATAAACGCCAAAAGCACAAAAAACACATTAAGGACTTTTACCATTCATAGTGAAAGACGCATTATTCTTTAAAATTCTTTCAAAAAAAACGGGTGATTTTGATATTTGTGACGGGTGTTTGGGGGTAAATATTATTGCAAAAAATGGCAAATGCTGGTAGATTATCGGTTTATTAATGTCCGGCGGCGTAGCCAAGTGGTCCAAGGCGACGGTTTGCAAAACCGTTATTCGTCGGTTCGAATCCGACCGCCGCCTGTACTAAATTCTCAGGACAAACCAAAATGTTTATCCAATCGTTATTAGACATATCGAAAAAGGATTATGAAAGGAGGATTTATGGAAAATCGAGGCAAAAAACCAATCAATCGGCGGCAATTTCTTGGAACAATGGCTGCGGTGCCTTTGGCAATGACGGCACTAACAGAAAATCTTGAAGGCATTGAGGCTGTAAGCGATAAATCAGCACTTAAAGGCCCCAAAGTGCTTTTGCCCTTCGATTATCGAGGCGTCAAATTAGGTTCGAGCCGATGGCAGCAGCAGTATGAGTCGGCGCGGGATTTTTACCTTGGCGTTTCGGATGATGACATACTCTGCGGATTCCGGCGAGCTGCGGGCTTAGCTGCGCCGGGAGCGCCTCTTGGGGGATGGGCGAGCCGGGATTCATCTGTTGTTTTCGGCCAGTGGCTTCAGGCTATGGCCCGCACATCACAAGCTAATAACGATAAGGATATGCGCAACAAGGCCATCAAGCTGACCGATGAATGGGCAAAAACGCTTGGTGCTGACGGCAATCCGCGTATGAGGCATTATCCATGGGAGAAACTTCTTGGCGGTTTATCGGATATGTACAAGTATGCCGGATATGAGAAGGGGCCGGCGCTTATGGAAAAAATAGTCGATTGGGGAATGGCCAATCTTGACAGGACACGCACACCGGCTGCTAATAAACCTTGGGAAATGCATTCAGGCGAACCTCTTGAATGGTACACGCTCAGCGAGAATCTGTACCGGGCATACGCACTTACCGGGAAAGCTAAATATAAGGAGTTTGGTGACGTATGGCGGTATGATACGTATTGGAAGAAGTTTTCTGAAACGTCACAGCCGGCTGACGCACATGGTGTTCATGCCTATAGCCACTGCAACTCATTCAGCGGAGCGGCGATGGCTTATTTGATTAGCGGTGATACCGGGCTGCTTAAGATATTGAAGAATTTTTATGATTACCTTCAAAATTCGCAGTGTTATGCAACAGGGGGTTATGGGCCGGCAGAGCGTTATATGATTAATGATGGCGCGCTTGGCGATTCATTAGCAATACGAATTGACAGTTTCGAGTGTCCCTGCTGCACATGGGCGGCGTTTAAACTGGCAAAATACCTGATGATGTTGACGGGGGAATCGCGTTATGGTGACTGGATAGAAAAATTACTTTATAACGGAATGGGGGCGGCTTTGCCTATCGTCGGAAACGGGAAACATTTTTATTATGCCAACTATCACCTCGGGGCTGGTATGAAGGTTTATTCCCGCAATACTTATACTTGCTGTTCGGGAACGTATTTCCAGAATGTGGCAGAGTATCAGAACCTGATTTATTTTAAGGACACCACTCCGGCACTATTTGTTAATCTTTATTTGCCTTCACAGATTAGCTGGCAACAATCTTCTGATTCAAAAACAGCGGTCAAACTGACTCAGGAAACGAAATATCCAGAAGAAGAAACAGTAAATTTCAATCTTGCAATGGAAGTGCCAACGTCGTTCTCGCTGAAGCTGCGAGTGCCATCGTGGTCGAGCGGTGTTTCGTTTAAGCTGAACGGCGCTGCTATCGATGTTGCAGCGAAATCGGGGGAATGGGCGACAATTAAACGTGAGTGGAAAGATGGGGATAAGCTCGAGATGAAAATTCCGATGCGATTTCGCCGTGCACCGATTGATAAATGGCATCCGAATCGTGCTGCGATTGTGCGAGGACCGGTTGTGTTTGCTCAGCAGGTTGTGCATAAGCACCTTGTAAGTATCCCGCCGGATGATGAGGCACTTAACAAGTGGATGATTGCGGCAGATGAGCCGATGGTCTATCGATATGCGGGGCAGGAACAATCTTCGCAGCGAGATGACTTTATGCCGTTTTACAGGTTCGGGGAAATGCAGTCATATCGGATGTATTTTGACCCGTCGCTGCGCAATATTTTGTGGTAGGTGCAGGGCTGTGCTGAAGCTGGTGCTTTCAGATTGTCTTGCGAGTATTTGTTTTTATAGTAGTCTTGCTCCCAGCCTGTAATAAAGCTTCGAGCAAATTAAATGTTTTGTATTACAGTCAAAATAGAGGTCCGGATATAGTCAAAAGGGCGGTATGAAGAAAATTTATATTTTTTTGTTCGTGATACAGGTTGTGTTATTTATTACTGTCAATGCAATATGTAAAGAAAATTCTGCGCCCGGGGATTTTTCGAGGAGGATTGAGAAATCACTGTGGCGTATTGTGCTGAGCGATTCCAGGTCTTGTCCGAATGACCTTGTTGTTGTCAGGCAAAAAGAGGGCGACATATACCGTTTTCTGCTGAGGAATAAAACGGGTGAGCCGCAACGAATTAAGGAAATTATTCTACTGGATATAGAACATAAGCTTCCTGCACAGACGCCCTTTTACGGTGAAGGGTACACAATGCTCAGCCAGACATCGGGGACGCTTTCTAATCCTGCGGATATCGACCCGCTGACCGACCGGGGCCATTATCGATTGCCTGAGCCGCAAGGCATGCGGACTGTTTATGGAATGATGTATATTAATGGGCCTGATGGCAATACCGTTCTTTTGGGTTTCAGCTCGTGCAAACGTTTTGCGGGTAAATTCAATGTCAACTCGCAGCGGATAGAAGCCGTGATTGCAGCTGAGAATCTTTCTATAAGGGCCGGAGAAGAATGGCAATTGGAGGAGCTTGTCATTATCGAAGGCAAACAGAGGGAAAAAATTCTCGAGAAGTTTGCTGAGAGGATAAATATTAATCACCCGCGGCTGCCCTGGCCGAAAGTGCCTACGGGCTGGTGTTCGTGGTATTGCTTCGGTGCGAATGTAACAGCCGGGAATGTTCTTGATAACCTTTCGGCTTTCAGGGCAAAAATGCCGGGACAAATCCGTTATATACAGATTGACGATGGATACCAGAGGCGGATGGGCGATTGGCTGGAATCGAACGATAGATTCGAAGGCGGGGTTCAAAAAATTATTGAGCAAATCCGAGAGGCCGGCTTTGAGCCTGCTATATGGGTGGCGCCGTTTATAGCTTCGAAGGAATCAAGACTATTTAATGAGCATAGAGACTGGTTTATTAAAGATACGAACGGTCTGCCGCTAAGCTCTGGAGATGTTACTTTCGGCGGGTGGCGGCAGGGGCCGTGGTATATGCTGGATGGGACACATCCCGAGGCCTGTAAATATCTGGAAAAAGTTTTCAGGACTATGTCGGACGAATGGGGCGTCAGATATTTCAAACTCGATGCGAATGTATGGGGCGCGATGCCATTCGGCAGCCGCTTTGATGCAAACGCCACTTCGGTTGAGGCTTACCGCCGCGGGATGGCCGCAATCCGCAGAGGCGCGGGTAATTCATTTATTCTCGGGGGCAATCATCCGATGTGGCTGTCTCTCGGCGAGATTCACGGCTGCCGGACTTCTATGGATGTCGGGAGGAGCTGGAAGGCGTGGACTCGTGCAGCGAGAGAAAATCTTTTGAGGAACTGGCAGAACAATCGGCTGTGGTGGAATGACCCTGACTGCCTGGTTATAAGCAAAGCCGATAATGAAAATGAGCTTATGTTTCATCTGACAGCCACTTATGCATCGGGCGGGCTTGTACTTTCCGGAGATGATGTAGCCAAATATTCTTCCAAGCAGTGGGACTGGCTGAAGAGAGCCGCTTCGAATCCGGGGAATGCAGCAGTTTTTGAAGATGACAAACTGGAGGTCGGTGTTATCGAGCAGGGAAATAAAAAACTGTGTGTTTTTTTGAATTGGGGACAAGAACCTGTGCAGCGTTCAATGCCGCTGGATTCCAAGGTGCACGTATCGGATTTCTGGACAGGAGAAGATATGGGTGTTCACAGCGGTCAGTTTGTGCTGCAAAATATGCCGGCAAGGTCAGGGCGATTGTTCATATTTGAGCCTGTAGGCAGCCGGTAAATGCTTTTAGGCGAACTCTATGTCTCTTTTCATCAGCAGTATGGCAGCAAATTTGGATGTTAATCGGAGGCAGACAATACGATTTGAACAGGTTTTGTAGTTTGCTGTTTTATCCAGACGATTAAATCAGTTCCTTCGATTGTGCGGCGGTGCCCGAAGCGAAATTCCGGGCCCTGGTCAAATTTTTTGCCATTAATCTTCAGCGATGGATTACTTTCGCCCCAGTTTTTAATGACGAATGCCGGATTTATCACAGGTGACTGTTCCGAGGATTTCAATTCGAATTTCAGCTGTTTCGGTTTTCCATTAGCGCTGCAAGAAAGAATATAAGCTCGCTGTGCGGGGTCGTAACCGGAACTGGAAAAACTGCCGGAGGAAAGTTTAATCTCAGCGGGACTTGACCAGGATTTGGCCAGAGGGACAAGTTGGTCTGCTGTTGTGTCGGTCAGGCCGTTAAGCATAATCTTTGTCATCGAAATTTTGGTTTGGGAGTATGGTTTCCAGAAAATATGTGTCAGGGAGGAATGAGAGGCCTGGTCGGAGGCCATTGCGTATCGGCCGTCAGATGGTTTTGTTGCGGTAGGCCAGTGGTTCCACCAGGGAAATTTGCTGACATCGCGGCGAAGCTCACCGGAATAAATATCGTAAGATGGTTCTGATTGCGGCAGCAAAATTACAAAGGGTTTATAGACAGAGTTGGTATTAATGAGATGAATGTTTGCGTTTTTCGGCTCTCTTGGATTCGGCGGGGGAGCTTTTTCCCACGAGTAAGTGTGTGTTTGTCCTTCCATATTTGCCAGAGTTAGCGCCTCGGTTTTAATAACCTCATCGGGAGTTTGTCCCGGCCCCATAACGATGATGCTTTCCTGCCATTCGTGGGGTTCTGCGGGGGCGTTGCTGTGAAGAGTGATTTGCCTTATGCCGGCCATATCGGGGTAGATTGTATAAATTTCATCAGTCCAGTCGCCCCAGCCTGTCAGTTCATCTACTCGAGCGAAATTATAATAGTTATCAACCAGAGCATACCGCCAGTGAACAACGACCCTCGCATCGCTGCTTTCAATAATCCTGACATGGGAATGACGGCACTGTTTATCGCTCATTGGCTCTGCGCAGCCGATGGCGCCATGCCCCCAGGTTTCGTTGAATTCATTGTTGTACCAAATGCCTTTCTCTGTCACCCAGTTGGGGATATAATTCGTGCCGCGCCAAAAAACGAAACGGCAGGGAGCGGTATCGAACCTTACGACGACATCAGCGAAATCGCCGACGGGCCAGAAGGAATCCCACTGTTCGTAATATTTCAGTTTAGAATAAAAGGCGCCGAAGGGACCGGTACCTGCAGGACCTGCTGGCAAGGTGCGCTGCGGAATATCGGGTTTGGCGGATGGTTTAGTTTTTTCAAAGAGGCCCAAGATATCTGCGGATGAAAGAGTGCGGCTGTAGATTTTGATTTCATCGATTATGCCGTCGAAATATGTATAAACAGCGGCGGTTGCAGGGGGGCGGATTGTACCTTCGGGTTTTTGTTCGATGCTGTGCCTGCCAATAAGAAGAGGCAAATTTACAGCAGGTGAGAATTTGCCTGTAACCTCTTTGAAGCCTGCGGGTTTGCCATTGATATAAATAGCGAGGCCGTTTTGCGGAGAGAATAATGCAGCAATATGCGTCCATTGCCGAAGAGGAATGGTTTGCTGTGATACAATACTTTGCCATTGGCTATCGACGGATAAACTAAACCCGAGGTGACCTTTGGCATCGATACCAAAAAAATAACCCATATCCGGTAATTTGTGATTATCTAAAATGGGACACCAGTTTGTGGGATATGCACCAAGTGCAATCCAGGCTTCGAGGCTGAAGGGGCCATCGATTTTGGGCGCCTGTTCAGGAGTGCGGGTGATGAAGCTTGTAAAACCATCGAGCATTATTGCCTTGCCGGAAACGCCATCGACAATTTTATTGTTTCCGGTTATGGTATCGTTTTGACCGCTGATTTTTTCCAAAACGCTTTTTTTGTTGACATCATCAAAATTCCAGAGTGCTATCAAGGAATCATCGGCTGCAAAAATATTGATATTCAAAAATACTATTGCACAAAGGCCCAGAATTATTTGGCTGATGGTTTTCATATAGATTTATTCCTTTCTTTACGCACTTATTTTCTTTCCGGCAAAAGGGAAATTTTGAGCGGCTTTATCGTTTCCACTTTTATCCATACTATCAGATCAGTGCCTGTAAGTGTGCGGCGAAAGCCGAAACGAAAATCGGCACCTTGTTTAATTCTTTTACCGTTAATTTTCAGTTGAGGCTTTTGTTCGCCCCAATTGTTAATTACAAAAGCAGGATTGACAACAGGCGAATCTGCTGAGGCATTGAGGGAACAGTTTAAATTGCTTCCTTGTGTGTGACAGGAAAGTATATATGCCCTCTGGTGAAAATCGTAACCATCATTTGTAAATCCTTTGCCTGTAATTTTTAATTCAGGAGCTTTTATCCAGGACTTTGCGAGATTGACAAGAGAAGCGGCTGGTTTTTCGGTCATACCGTATAAGGCTGCGTTATCAACGGGACTTCCCCAAACAAGCGATGAGTGCGATGCCATATCGGGGGCCTGGGCGTGTCTGCCGTCTGAAATTATTTGAGCTACCGGCCAGTGGTTCCACCAGGGAAAGTGTGAATATTCAGGGCGGACCTCGACATTGAAAACTCTCATTCTCGAACCCGGCCGGAAAATCATAAATGGTCTGTATTTGGATTTAAGATTTGTCATCTGGATAAGAGGTTCGATGAGGTTAAATTTCGGATAACCGTTTTCCCAGGAAAAGGTGCGGCTTTCGCCTTTGAGGTTTGCCAGTGTGATGGCTCCAAGCTCGCAGTTATCTTCCGGTTTTGTGCCGGGTTCGTTTAGAAAAATTGTTTCCTGCCAGCCGCCCCGGCCGGGCAAAAGACTTCTTACGGCCACACCATCAGGATAGATTGTGTAATATTCATCACCATAAGCGCCCCAGCCTGTGAGCGGGTCAACAACATATTGTCGATACAATACATCGAGTAATGCATATCGCCAGTGAATGACGACCCTTGCATCGGTGTTTTCAATAATCCTGACATAAGAGCTGCGGCACTGTGCATCGGACATATGTTCCATGCAGCCGGTAGGCAGATTTTCGCGGGGACCATCTTTCAAGTTCCAGTTGCCGCCCAGCTCGCGGCTCTGGTCGGCCATCCATTTTCCATTTTCGCTGACCCAGCAGGGAGAATACCGTGTGCCGCGCCAGAAGGCGACCTTTATGGGAAGCTTATCGAAGAGAACAGCTATGTCCGAATATTCACTGACGGGCCATAAGCTGTCCCATTCATCGTAATATTTCAGTTGAGTGTAAAATGCACCGAATGTTCCTGAGGGATTGACTATTACAGGGAATTTCCGTGATTCTTCAGGTGGTTTGCCGACAGGCCCAAGGGCGGTATAAGTATTTGCTATGTCTTTTTCAGAAAGAGCGCGATTGTGAATTTTTAATTCATCGATAATACCATCCAGAGAATAGTTCGATGGATAGGTCGCCCATTCGCGAACAGGGAAATCAGGTGTTTTTGGCGTCTTGTTTCTGCCAATCCAGAATTGTTCATTACGGGCAAGTATGGCGCTGCCCTTAAGCGGCAACTCAGATGCGAGTTTAAAATCCTGATATAGTTTGATACCAGAATTCGGGTCGAAAACCGCAGCGATGTGGTGCCATGTTGCAAGAGATAGGCCGACTTTGCTTTCCGGAGCGGCCTGTGACCTGCAGGTAATCCAGTTTCCATCAACTGCAAGCTGCAGACCGAAACAGCCGCGAGAATCGATCCCGAAATAAAAGCCTGCCTTTTCATTATCTGTTTGTGCAGCAAC
>Ga0105097_10000385_pt1 | contig 19880 bp, 10 predicted proteins | sample PPLLak12cMay2015_FD_87035 | JGI IMG/M metagenome (GOLD analysis project Ga0105097, IMG submission 87035) | Freshwater sediment microbial communities from Prairie Pothole Lake near Jamestown, North Dakota, USA - PPLs Lake P7 Core (1) Depth... | ecosystem: Environmental > Aquatic > Freshwater >...
GATGAGGTCATGACTGCTTATGGTGATATTCGGAAGGAATTAGAGCTTTCTGAATACAATCGCCTAAAGAAGTTACGTGATTTCAAGGGAGCAACTCCCCAGGAAATCCTAGAGGCTGCCAGTGCCTCAGCCAACAGAAAGACAATGGAGAGAACCAACATGATTGCCGACAAGGTAGCGGAAGCTGCTCGTCGTGCCTACATGAAGAATCACTACATTGATGCTGCTCACAACATCGTAGATGACTCCCTCTTTGCTTATATTGCCAAAGCTCTCCCAGAGGAATACAAAGAAGGTGGGATCAGGGTACTGTCTAACATGGCATACCTGTTCGATGTTGTCTCTCGTAGATGGGTGGCAGTTATCCTGGGTCGTCGTCCAGGGTGGTTAGTTGCTAACTACCTGGAGAACAGCTTACGTCTACTCACAATTGGGGGTATGCCCTGGCATGGACTGGGGTTCATGTTCAAAGACTTAGGGAAGATCATACAGGAAGCAGGGTACCCCCTGGAGCTTTCTTCCGGCTTTATTGATGCTGGACAGATGAGAGTCATTCCCTTGAAGGTACTGAACATGGGTCCGGCTGCTATCTTCCATTACTTCAGAGAGCACACTGGTGCTGCCCTGAAGGATATATTCTCTTCTGGCGAGACGGGGATCGTGAAGCGACTGGTGAAGATGGCTATTCGGACTCAAGATGCGTGGATTGATACCATTCGAGACACAAACCGCGTGGTGGAGACCGGAGCGAGAATCCGTCTATTCAGTCATTATTACGAAAACAACCTAGCCAAAGCAGAACACAGTACCCTGCATCGACTGGCGAATACTTTCATTGAGGCGATCAGAGGACTGAAGAACGCTGATGGAACCCAAAAGTATACCGATGAGCAGATAGCTCAATATGCTAAGTTTGCTGAGACAGCCCTGGTTATGTCCAGTCGTAAGCCAGAACATCTAAAAGCCCTGGGGAATTTACAACGCTACGCTACTGGACAAGCTGGTGCCTCCTTCTATCTGCCACGATCTCTCTATGAGTTACTGGGAGAAGAAGCAGATAAGCCTCTGATCAATGCAATTCTCGGAGAGATGGTCCGATTTTTCGAGACTGAATTCAAGAATGGTAAGAGCATTACCGATAAGTCAGTAGATAAGTTCTTCCATATCCTGAAGGAATCTCTTCGGTTGCAAGTAGACCTACGGAAGAACCCACGAGCGTTCCGCGCCCTGCTTGAGGATCTCGTGGATGTTACCTCTCCTATTGATGGAGTGATAACCAGATTCTCTGAGGTAGAAGAGTTCCTGAAGGATGCAGGTAAGGCGACTGATTACACAGAACAGAGTCGCAAGTTCTTGACCGATATGGGTATCAACACAGATGGCAAGAGCTACAAGGAAGCAGTTCAGGATCTTCAGGGTATCGTAGATGATACTATCAAGAAGTCAGGCATCATGGAAGACATTACTTCTAAAGAAGCCCATGAGGTATCAGAGCAAGCTCTGGAGGGAATGACTGAGGATATAGCGAACAAGGCACAGAAAGAACTCCAGAAAGAACGGTTACGGGTGCTGGAGAAGAAGGGTCTGGTGCCCTTTGTTACAAAGTTTCTGGAGGAGTTCAAACCTGCTGTATCCAGATTGGTAGAGGCAATGGAGTATGATACCCCAGGCTGGACGAAAGCACAGAAGGCAATGCTGGTTGAGATGGTAAGAGATGCCAAAGAGACCATAGATTATGCCAGATCCAAGACGCTGACTTTCCTGCGGGAGGTCTATCCTGTCATTCCAGCCAAAAATAGGAAACGTTTCTGGGAGCAGTTCTACTTCCCTAAGCGCAGAGAAGTCTTCTGGAATCAGATCAAGTACATGGATGAGTTAGCTAGAGGTCTTACTACAGGTCAGTTCCCTGAGTGGATCAGTGCTAATAAGATGCTATCTGAACTTGGGTTTACCCTGAATTACAATCCAGCGGGTGAGTTGGTTAGTGTTCTGGCTCCATACTATGGTCAGGACAGTGTACTCATCTCGCCTACCCAGTTCGCTACTGCGTTCGAGAGGATCAAAAACAATAAAGTCCTGGATGTTAGCACCAGGGACAGAGCCTTTATGCCTCTACACCCAGAGGGATCACTGAAGATCAAGGCATACGCTGAACAGGTACAGACCATCTTCAGTAAATACACTGCTTCTTACGGGGTAGGACTCCGCAGGTATCCTGAGTGGGGCGCAGTCCTTGAGGGATTGAATGAACAGGGAATAACCAACATCAGTGATCGGGTCAAGTACATTCTGGATCAGTTCGGTTATCCCCTCATCAACAATAACGGCATAGAAGCAGATGCCATGAGCGTAGGTAGAACCCTGGTGGATAAGTATCTGCGAGGTTCCTTTGATCCCTACCGGATAGAAGAGAGGCACGTATATACTGCTGTACGTCAGTGGTACGACACTGAAATCATGTACATGCCAGGAAAGGATCTATCCCGTCTCATCGGAAAGAACGCAGGGGATACAGGCAAGACCATCCAGGAATTCAAGGAGCATCTGACTAACATCATTGACTCCCGTATAGCCAGAGAACGGGGAGTGCAGCCGACTGCGCTCATGCGACATGAGACTGCAAAGCACATGGTAGACATCATGGATCAGGTGGCTCGTACCTGGGCAGAGAATATTCCTGGTAAGTCTTACATTGACTTCTGGGATCAGGTGATCAGCGTGTGGTACAAGGGTGGAGATGCCGGACTGATTGACGGTATGACCCAGTTCTCTGAGAAGCTAGATGCGGTTGTTGCTACTTTTGCCAACGCGGATGCCTCTACCATCATGGAAGAGTTCTTCCATGCTGTACGAGGTCAGAAGTTTGGGGAAGTAAACTTCAACTGGATCCCTGATGATATGGTAAGGGGACTGGATGACTGGGCTACTCCAATTGCTCTGAAGAACATAGGCAAGGACAAAGTTACCGACATTGCTACCCTGACACCTGATGAGAAGAACGCTTTCTGGGCTGAGTTGCTGGAGGTGGAAGCGGGTGCATGGTCTAAGTATCTGATGGAAGGCAAAGCACCTGTAGAGCATCTCCGTAAGGCGTTTGAGGTGATGAAGGATGTACTCCTGACCATCTATACCAAAGTACGTGACTTCATCCTGGGTGCCCTGGATATGGAGTTACCTGCCTCTGCCAGGAATATGTTTGATGCCATGCTATCAGGACGTAAACTGAGTGGTGGGGAGAACCTAACATCTAGTTTGCCTCCTAGACTTCCTGACAGTCCGGCTCCTATCAATACGGTCATGGATGCTATGAAGAGCAATCAAGCTGTTCATACCTTCTGGGAAAGTAGAGGATTAGTATTAGATAACAAGAGTCCTGAGTTCCTTTCCACTGTACAGAAGGCAGTGGATACATTCTCTCAGATAGAAGGTAGAGGAACTCCAGAGGACTTGGCTCGTATAGAACATAGAGTACGTATACAGTTTGGGGATTTGGAAGCGTGGCAGGAAGAGTATGAACGTCATCGAGAACTCATCAAAAGTATAGGCACTGACATTATAGTGGACCCTGCGGATATGTTCAAACTGTCTCCAGGTGCTTCTGACATGAGTACCTATCGCATGTGGTTTATGCACGAGGTATTGGATGGGGGTGGACCTGAGTCCCCACTGGCAGACGTGCTGGTGGATATTGTCAAGATGGGTGATGATGCTCAGTATTGGATGGAGCGCATATACCGAGGCGACTTTGATCCTAACAAACCTAACTGGAAGATAGAGTTCACTCGAAAGTATATTGTAGATCATTACTCTGATACGTTAGGTGGTATCCCATCTCCTGATGGTAAGAGGACTATCTCCATTCCGGTGAGGAACGTAGATGCTTGGGATCCAAAGGAAGATAAGGAACTGATTGAAGCCTATCAATATTGGGTAAACAAGTTCCTGAACTCAAAAGAGTCCATGAATACCCTAGATGAGATGGCTATCAATGTGGTGAGACTGCGAACTGCTACTATGACAGGAGTCCCGCAGGTAACAGGCATCCCTGGGATTGATGGAACTCGTATGGCTAAGTTTATTGCAGGTCATCCTAGCCTGTTTGAGCCTGATACCATGTTAGAGATCCCAGGAGCAGAACAAGCCCTAGTACAGTTCGTCCGGCAGTGGTTCAACCAGGATGAGTTAGTTCTGTTCGTGAAACTGATGAGAGGACAGAACACAGATCTCCTGGCAGATCTATTTACCAACGTAGCTACCAGGATACGAGATGACTTTCCTGCTCACATCGAATCCTATCTGTCTCCCACGACCAAGCTGGATCTGGTCAAGTTCTATCGCAGTATCGAGGGCGTTACATCCCTGGAGAAGATGATCTCTGAGGTGGATGAACTGGCATCCCTCCCCATCATGCAGACCCTGGGCATTACTCCACTGCCGAAGGCACGTACTCTGCCGGAGAGGATAGCAGAAACCAAGACTCGCTATACCCGCTTCGGGGAGAGAATAGAGGAACTCAAACGTGAGAACTTTGTGTCCCTGAAGGCAGAAGGGGGCATCCGCGCAGACTTTCTGGGTAATCTACGTAACTTTGTTACCGACAAAGAGATTACCAAGATCCATAATGGACTCATATCAGGACAGACGACTCTTGCCAGACAGATGTCTGAGCGAGTTCTGGCTATCATAAAGGAGTTCGATTCTCAGCCTTTCACTCTGAAGTACAAGAAGCAACCGTTACATCGAAACATAGGCACCCAGAAAATGCTCCACAACCTGGAGAAAGGCTACATTGAGGATCCCCTAGATCCCAGTGTCAGAGCCTTTGTATTAGACTTCTTCCGATACTACTTCCCTGATTACCAGGGAAAAGTAGAAGACATCTACAAATTAGAGGACATTGAGGAGATCCCAGGGAAGTTGACTGAACTGATTCAATCCACAGTTCCTGGAGCGAAAGATGTACCAACACTACGCAAGCCAGTAACAGTCATCCAGACAACTGACATCGTACCTGAAGTAACCAAGCCAGCTTTGGATCTATCCAAAGAAGGAGCAACAACCTCAAAGCAAATATCCTTTGAGGATAAGACCAAGCTGTCCTCTGGTCCACGACCTACTGAAGTGAAGCCAACCATTCCTGTCAAATTGGATAAGATGTTGACTCAGTTCCAGGATGTAGAGCACGAGGAAGGTGGGTTACTCCTGGGTAAGATAGGCACAGATGGCACCCATATCACAAAGATTGTGAAGTCATCAGTGGTAGGCAGCAAAACCAATATTCAATTCAATGCTCAGTTCTGGGATGAGATGGGTCCGGTCATTGATAAGTCAAAGATGGAAGTAGTTGGTACCATTCATACCCACCCTGGCTTGAACTTCATGCAGCCTTCCAGAACAGATCTGGAAGGAATCATGAATGAGTCCATGTGGAATAGGGTAGGGTCAGTCCACATCATCTATGATCCTGTTACAGCCAAGTATACAATGTGGTCAGTGGAGTTCGGTAAACCCTATGAGATCAAGGGTGCCCTGCCAAAGCTAAAAGATCCAGAGAGGATCATACCCAAGTCGGCTGCAACCGAAGTAGCGTCTGAGACCCCCAGGAAGATAGAAGGTGGTATCAATAGTGATATTATGCAGTTCACTACCTCTAAGGGGTCGGTATATGAGGTAAATGGTTCTACGACAACTCGTACCAAGTCTCTTCATCCTGAGCATGGACCAGAGGATGTAGGACTGAAGCCACCTTCCTCTGGCACCTTCTATGTGAAACAGCCAGAGTATCTGGATAGTTACATACGAGGTGTTGAACCTCAGAAGGGACACTACAACTGGTTCGTGTGGGATAACGATAACCAGAAAGTATGGGTTGGTACCTATGAGTTAGCTACCAGCAAACTAATTGGTGAATTCAAGAAATATCCCGTTGACTTTTCTCTGACTCCTAAACTTGGCTGGTATCCTGTAGAGATATGGACTGATAAAGATGCCATATATCACATAGGAAATCATATTACCAGTATTAGACAGGCAGTGAAGAAAGTAGAACAGGCTGCTCCTGCTGCTCCTGAAGTAGATCGACTGACTCGACTGGCTCTAGGGACTAAACCTCGACCCATTGTTTCTGGTAATGGATGGAAGCTGAATCTCACTGTTCTTCCTGAGAATAGAAAGGAAGTAGAGCAAGCAATTGTCCAGATTAGAGAGAAGACCAAGATACAACTACAGCACAAAGTAGGGGCAGAGGGGGGAGATATTACCATCTATGTTGGAGGATTAGCTGATACCAGGAAGGTAGCAGAACAATTGCAGTCCAACATAGAGTATCTACTGGGTACGCCAGGAAAAGAACTAACTCAGAATGGTATCCTACTTCAGCCAAAGGTAGTGGGACAGTTAGATCTGATGTCAGATCAAGCCATATTCCATCGACGGGGATCGAAGGGTATACCTCATCTGATCGAAGATGAGAATAGAATGATGTGGACAAAGGACATAACGGAGCAACAGGCGCGAAGTAACGCTTACAATGTGATCATGTTACGGTATCCTGAATTATTTGATAAGGAACTGACACCTAATAAGTTCGAGTTGGAAACAGTGTACAAAGATTCTACAACTCTGTACCAGAAAGCAACCAGGATGAGTGCAGTACAGACGGCAGCAGAGACAGCCAAGCTGTTCAATACTCTGACTAGTGTCATTCAGAACTACAAACTCCAGGGAATAAGCATACCTGAACTGGAGAAGTTACCTGAAGCTCTTGAAATTCTAAAGCCAAGTGTCCTGAAATTCATGGAGCCGGATGCACTGACTCGACTCTACGGGAGAACCGGATTGGATCTGGTGCCTGATGAGTGGAAGGCTATTGTCATGATGGACGTGAACTTCCTGAAGAAAGTCAATGACGAGTTGGGTGGTCATAAGGTAGGAGATAAGTATCTGAAACTGTTCGCTGATACCGGACTCAAGTTCACAGACAAAGAGCATTTCTTCCGTATCGGAGGAGATGAGTTCATGGGTATCTTTGAGACAATAGAGGAGGCTCGAACCTTCGCTGAATTATTCAATCGAGAGGTGGATGATTCCTGGTTGTACTACACAAAGAACGGCAAGAACCTCAGAATGAAGCCCTCTGTTGCTACTGGTGTATACCACGATCCAGCAGGAACTCGAAGTCAGGTTATGGCTAGTGCCGACAAAGAGATGTACACCATAAAGAAGACTCAGAAGCTGAACATGATACGGGAAGTAGCATCCAAGCACCCTGAGATAAACCTGAAGGTGCCACAAACCATAGATGAGTTGACTCCTGAACTGCAAGCTGATTGGAACTTCCATCTATATCCCTATAGGGAAGAAGCTCCTATAGATACTGACCCCAATATGTTCTTGACTCAGAAGGTCAAGTACCGCAGGGAACGGAACCCTGATGTTATACAGGGTATCCCGTTATGGGAAGACATTGACCCAACTACGGACGAGAGATCCTTCTGGAGAGCCTTCATTGCAGACCCTCTGAACGGAGTAGCCAATAAATCTCTGGTTGCCCTGATGGAACCTATCTTCAGGAGACAGGATCAGCAGTATGATCTCTGGAATCCAAAGGAATTCATTGAAGGACTGAAGCGACTCATCAGTACCAGAGAGTCAGATCCTGCCTACTCTGAGCATCTCCTTGCTTTGAGATACATCCTGGATCAGGCTAATTACGTCCAGCGATACTATCATGAGATGTTCGTAAAGAAGGGCGCAGATATGTATATGCCCCCTCCCATTACCTTTGGAAAGAACGCAGGTTGGGTGGGTGGTAGAGATGTTGAGATGTGGATAGCTCAGAACCTGTTTGAGACTTCCAGGTTTGAAACACTCATGACTGCGATAGATAACCTGAACGCTCATACAAATAAGACTATCGCAGAGAATACAACCATCCTTCAGATCCCATCAGACGTGGCAAAAGCCAGTCAGGAGTGGGCACTGAAGTCATCTGAGGATCTGACCAACATGGTTCATACTGCTGCTCATGGTGGTATTTATCAGGATGTACTGATGGATAATGCCATTGAGAAGATGAACTATGCCATGATCGACTACACTCAATACAACAGGTTCGATAACCTGATGAGGACGATCATGCCCTTCTGGTTATTCCCCTCCAGATCTATTGTCTTCTGGATGGACCAGATCGCCAGACACCCAGAGATCGCTGCCTTCTATCAGAAGTACGTGGAGTACAGTAGGAGAGTAGCGTACGAAAGAGGAGCTACAAATAGTAATGGTGAAGAACTACCTTCGTTTAGTAATTACATTCCTATCCCAGGCACTAATACTTGGTTCAATCCTATGTCTATTAGTGTATTTAGATATATCTTTCCTTCAGCACATCTAAGGGAGCAGGAAGAGAACGAGAATGAAACGATGCTTGGGGGTGTGATCGAGGCTCTCTATGAAGAGGCTCAGATACGTGGCTTTGGCATGAACCCCATGTGGGGTTTCATCCTGAGTCAGATAGCTAACGAGCGATACCCTCGACCAGGACTTGCATTTGAAGCACTGAGATTGGTAGTGCCTATAGAACTGATCCCCCCGAACTGGGAACGAAGGATCATGACCTGGGTACGCCAGTTTACCAACTCCGATGATCCTGCCCTATGGAACCCAGAGGTGAAGTGGAAAGACCTGTTGATTGAACGGATCCTGTTACAGGATACCCTTGAGATGGTAGAGGCAGAGCAAGATCCAGCTAAGAAACGGTTACTTGCATCCAGGGTAGGTGAGATCCTGAAGGATCCCAACCGAGAGTCTCATCCTATGTGGATAGAAGCCAGGGATCAGTATGAGATGAATGACTACTATCGGAAATTAGGTAGCTATGTCTCAGCGTTCTACACAAAGGACATTGATCCTGCTTATGCTGAACTTCTCAAGCTACGGTACGACATCAACTCTCTGAGGGACAGCATCAACAGCACGATCAATGCTAACATCCTGGGTGTGTACCTGTCGCCTGATAAGATCTACCAGGAATACCAGAGGAAACGCTATGACACTCCAGAAGGACTGCTCTGGAATGATTATGTAAAGGTTCGGTGGGTAACAGATCCCATCACGGGTAAGCCTGTGTATGATATGGAACGACGCAAGTTGATCGAACAAGCATACATCGTGGATCAGATAACCTCAGACTACTACACAGCCTTGAAGGTCATAACCCAGAAGCGAGATGAACAGTTATCGAAACTACCCATTGGTTCTCCATCTGATGTGGTGTATCAGGTGTGGAAGGAGTGGATGGAGGCACGCACCCAGATTGAGTCCGATCACAAGTTCTCTTCTGCCAGGAAATCATGGGAAGCAGGACTGAAACCATCCTCCATGTTGGAAGATCATTACCGCAGTTTATGGTGGGGCATAATCTCAGAGACATATCCTGCCTGGGACAAGAAGAACGATGAGACCTATGAACACTGGAAGCAACGAGCCGACATCTGGAAGGCAACCCTACCTGTTCTGGCTGCTCAGTTGATGCCGATCTTCGCTGTCAACCTGGAACTGGATATGGGTCAGTTCTGGTTTGATCAGGACATCGGTCATCTGGCTAAGAAACTGGTTCAGGAGACAACGGCGCGTGGGTACGATCAGTACAAGAAGGATCGGGACACGGTGTATGATGCCATTGACAATGCCTGGGAAGAGATATATGCCAGCAAATACTATCCTATCTTTGAGCTAAGTGGAGCAGAGCGCACTCTGTTTGAGCGTAAGTTCTACAAGGAGAACCCCTATCCCCCTGAGCTAAAAGAGATCACTGAATGGGTGATGAAGAACTACCCCAACAAGTTCACCGCAGAGGAAATCAAACAGGCGTTTGGACCTCGCCCTACCCTGACCATAGAGGAACGTTATGGCTACTCAAATACAGAACAAGACAGGGCTGCCAAAGACATCTGGGATGTACTGATGTGGGCAGGACCCAACTCTTCTGCTCTGGTGAGGAAAGCTCTATCAGCAGCCGGAGGTGAGCCTAACGATCTATCTGTCTGGTACACCGTAGGAGGTAATCCCTCTGCCTGGAAAGATCCCAAGAAGTTCCAGAGCTTCCATGACTCCATGATGCAGGTGGCTAAGTTACTCAAGCTGGAGCCACCTACTGATGAGGAACTGATGGAGAGGATCCAGGTAGATAAGCTGAACGATACCTTTGAGACAGCCAAGATAGCCAAGTATGGGGTCATGGCAGACTACTACATCACGGTGTATTACCAGTTGTCTGATAAAGAACAGACTACCTGGAGAAAAGCTAACCCCAAGATCTATGATACCTATATCAAAGGTTACTATCAGTTCCGTGAGGAGTATGCCAAACAGAACCAACTCTGGGCGAAATACTACTACCCTGATATGTATAAGGAGACAGAGGCAGACATCAAGAAAGCTGGCACTACTACCAGTAAGACCTCTACTACCAGCAAGAGTTCAACAGGAACTTATTATGGTGGCTCCTCGTATAGTGGATCATCCTACAGGAGTTCAGGGGGTGGCTCCTCTGGTGGGAAGACTAGCTCAGTGGTAGCAGAGACACCTGGACCTACAAAGGGACCCTTCATACCGTTGGGTAAGCGTACCTCCCTGGATGCTATGGTTCTCCTGGGTGGTATCGGTAAGGGTGGTAAAGGTGGGTACCCATACTATCCAAATGAATTCTGGGGTGAGTTACCTGCCTCAGTTCAGAACAATCTTATATCCGTTCTAAGGCAAGGAGGGACCATCTCTCCGTACAGTCGTACGTATCTGACTAAACTAGGGGCTACAAAGCCTCAGTTCAAGTCGATGGTGGAGTCCCTCCTCGCTGGTTCTTGACATAAGGTTATACAAACACTATACTGTAAGTGAAGGAGTTTATCATGTCGGATCAAGTTCAAAATCCAGTTATCGGGCAGGTACAGCCCTCAGTTTCAGAGACACCTCAAGGGGTGTCGCCTGAGATGTCTGGGACTAGTGGAGTTCCCGAACAGGGGATGCCGACACCTGCATCGAATGATGGGGATTGGCAACAGAGAATCGCACAATTGCAACGCCAGTACGATAGCCAGATCTCCCAACTGCGCTCAACCCTCGACCAGAATTTCTCACGAGCGCAAGGTCAGTGGACCCAACAGAGGCAGGAATACGAGAACCGTATTCGCCAATTAGAAATGTCTCAGTTGGATGAACCTGGACGGGCAGAGTATCAACGTCGCATGACTGTGCAGGAAGTTGAAAACCTGCGTAGGCAAAACGAAGAGATGCAACGTCAATACCAGGAAGCTCAGACACTGAATCAGTATTATCAGTTCTTCATTTCCTCCGGCGTAAAGCCAGCGGAACTGATCTCTGATAACCTGACCAATCTGGTGAACAGTGGATACGCAGCTATGAGGAACCGGATGCTGTCAATGGAGCGACAACTGCAACAGTATCAGCAACCATCACAACAGCAACCACAGCAGCCCCCTCAGTTACGCCAAGCCCCACCCGTTGCAAATCGTCAACCAGGAACTCCAAGTGTGGGACCTACTTGGTCAGAGCTAACTGCAAAGTATGGCTCTGAAGAAAGGGTCTATTCTCTCGTAGAGCAGGGAATTTTGCCCTCCTCTATCATTCCATCGTAGGAGATTGAACTATGGCTAACGTTACTCAATCTGCCCTCAGCGATACCGTGAAAACCCAGTATGAACGGCGTTTGCTTACTCGCGCCCTTCCTCGGATGATTCATGGTCGTTGGGGAATGAAAGCCCGAATCAGTAAGTTTGGTTCCCTGGAGTTCCGCAAGTACAGTGCGCTGTCAGCAATCACGACAGCCCTGACTGAAGGCACGACTCCTGCGGAACAGTCGTCCCCCACCATCACCACCACGACCGTTACCCCCTTGTTCTATGGGTCGTGGCTTGGCTTTACCGACGAGATCGAGATGACTGCGTATGACGCGGTTCTCTCGGAAATGTCGTCCATCTTGGGTGAACAGTGCGGGTTATCAGCGGATACCCTGGTACGCAACAACCTTGTTGCCAACGCTACCATTGACTGGGGCGCGAACCAGACCGCAATCGGAAACCTCGATTATCCTGCCCACGAAATCAGCTACTCTGATATTCTGAAGCAGGTTGCTGCTCTTGAAGCCAACAGTGCTCTGCCAGTTGAAGGCGAAGACTTCATCGTGATTATTCACCCTCACGCCTTTGCATCCCTCATGGCAGATCCCACCTTCGTCAATATGTTTATTCAGGAAAGTCCCAACAGTGCCGTTCGTAGTGGGTACGTTGGGCGACTCCTGCGCTGCCAGATCTTTGTTACCAGCAATGCCTATGAATACACCGACCAGGGTGCAGGAAGCACTACTGACGTAGACGCTCACTTGTTCATTGGACGTGAGAGCTACGGCACCGTTGGTATGGCTGGTGCGGAAGTCAACCTGATGTTTGACGGACAGGGACCCGAAGGCAAACCTCTGACTGGGCAACAGATCAAGCCAGTCGAGATCATCATGAAACCTGTTGGTTCTGCTGGTGCCGATGACCCATTGAATCAGCGTGGATCTCTGGCTTGGAAGATGACCCTGGCAACTCAGGTGTTGAATTCAAGCTGGATTACCAACCTCGAATCGGTCAACGTCTTCTCAGACGACTAATCTAATGGGGGAGTTTATCTCCCCCTGGAGGCTATTATGGCTGTAACTGCTCAAGATTTACCTTATGATGGCGAAAAGCTCCTGGGCTTCAAACCTGCGGTGATGAAGGTCGCAAAGAAGATCTTATACGCCTCAGACGCTGGAGACTGCGGAACCTTTGACCTGTTCGACTTATCGTCTGATATGTGGGTCAAAGAAGTTCGCACCCAGGTCGCTACTGCCTTTACCGCATCCGTTACCATCACCATTGGTGACAGTGATGATGTGGATGGTTGGTTGACTGCTGCCACCATTGCTGCCACGACTGCGGTCGCAACAGGATTGATGAAATCCTCAATGACCTCGGACTCAGACAATTCGTATGGTATGGCTCGTGGTCGAAAATACGGCACTGCACAGCCTATCCAGGCTGTAATTGCTGGTGCTGCTCCGGCTGTGGGCACCCTGAATGTATACCTGGAGTACGCTGACTTTGGAGGCTTATAATGGCTGCTGTTGACCTGAAACTCCCACCTATTCATGCACCTGGGGAAAATGTTTCAGAGTTCCTACGCAATGCTGTCTATGTGCAGAAGGGTCCAGCCATCACCTATGCCACCACCTCTCCTGCTGCGCTTTTCAATGTGCCAGCGAACACGTTCGTGGTGGACGTAATCATTCGGAAGACGGCTGCATTTGATTCTTCTACTGCTGCGGATGACACCGTAACCATTGGTGATTCGGACGATGCTGACCGCTTCATGGCAGCGTCGGATGTGGATTGCCGGAACACGGGTTTGCGGTCCTGTCGCGTGGCAGAAGGATCAGATCAGATTGGATCCGGTGGTTGGATCTACACCTCTGCTATTACCATCAATGCCACTATCACTGTAGGTGATGACAGCAATGGAGCGTTTACCCCTTATCTCTTATACAAGCCCATGTCGGATCGATTCTTCGATCCTCCTTATAACGTTGCATAACATGGCTTGTGTTCAAATCCTGGGTGGGATACAATTATATGTATCCCACCTATTTTTGGAGGTTGTGAATGAGGAAGGAATTTAGAATACCGTACAGTGATGGTGAACCCCAGGAGACAATTGTCTGTATGGGTTTCGCCCACACCAGCAGGGACTTAGTTCCCTGGGACAAACCAGGATACGAATTCTGGTCGATGAACGAAAGGTACAACTGGGGTAAGTTCAGATACGATAAGATTACCCGACACTTTCAGCTTCATCCTTATGAGAACTTTATGAGGTCAGACAATCGGAACGATCCCAACCATGCAGAGTGGATGAAGAAGGTGCATCCCTTCCCCATCTACACTCAGGAGAAATATGATACTGTCCCAAGTAGTGTGAAGTTTCCACTGAAAGAAGTCATCAGAGCTATTGGCTCTCCCTACATGGAGAGTTCCCTGGCATATATGTTAGGTCTGGCTCTGTTGGAATATGAGAGGTATCACATCATCAAGAGGATCGAGATCTATGGATTTGATATGAGGCAGAACACTGAGTACGTGTACCAACGACCTAATGCTGAGTATCTGATTGGGTTATTGAGAGGGAAAGGATTAGATGTATTCCTTCCTGACATTTGCCCAATTGCCAAAGGATCTTTGTATGGATACAAGGACATCAATACTGGGTTTGCCCAACAGCTAGAGTTCCGACATAACATGCTGGAAGATCAGGCGCATGAAGCACACTACGCATTTCATTATGCACGCGGGTTGTATGATGCCTCCAAGATGATTGTTGATCAAGGGGCAACCCCGACCGTAGAAGATCTGGAAGCCATGCACACAGAAGTCAGGAAGCGAAATCGAGATATTGCCCTGGTGTTAGGGGCGTTCAACGAAAACAAACTGATCCAGAGAGCCTTTGGTGATTTCATAGAGACAGGTGGAAGTGTTCAAAGCATTTCCTGGGAGGAGGATACCGATCATGGTGAAGCAGATAAACAATAAAAAACGGGATCTGGCGCGAGAACGTGAAGTCCTCAGCAAGCCTATTGATCCTACGGGGGCAGGAGAAGATGAGGTTGTGAAGGCTGTACTGTCTGATGAGTTCGTAACAGGGAGCAATGAACAAGCCTTTGATATTGCTTTAGCTCTTCAGCAACTGATCCGAGGACAGGCATCCATGCTGGAGAACCAGCAAACCATGTCGGATGACATAGCCAAGTTGAAGCAACGCATGGCAGAAGTTGATAAAGCTGCCGTGAAATGGGACACAGACAGAGAGAGCTTTCTTGCCGATGTAATGGACAAGGCAGACAAGCTCCGGCTGTCCGGTTCAAAGTTAGAGGAACTCCGAGCCAGGGAACTGAAGAAGTTCCAAACGGAAGTAAAGAAGGCAAGGGTAGGGAAGGCAACCGAACGGATCGCATTTGTTTCCTGGTTAGCAAAGCAACCGAAAGTAACCGTTGTTTCTCCTGGGGTAGTAGAGGTTGTTACGGTAGACGGGGTACCTTCTGCTCAGGTATCCCCAGAGATTTTCAGGGTACGCAATCTTACCTACGTCCTGAAGCCAGGGGAACCTACAGAACTACCTGAACCTATTGCTGAAGCCTGGAAACATCAACAGTCAGTAAAGGCAGGGGCTAAGGCTACAGAGCAGGTGTTTGCCCTGGATAACAATGTCAGTATGGGTCAGCGTCATAACCAGGAAGTGATAGCTCAGAAACTTGCTGATATCAATCAACAGTACCACACGAAAGGGGATCGGTTTCCTCTTCGATAGGAGAACCTATGGCTACATTTGAAACACCCAGTAAGATAGACTACGTAACTGTAACCATTGCCAATGGTCAAACGGTCAGTAATGCTGCCTGTCTTAGAGGGCACATGCTTCTATTTGTGATCTTCCCTGGAACCCTCACATCAACCACCTTCGGGTTACAAATCTCTCAGTCATTAGCAGGTACCTACACTGCCGTTCTATATGGTGCTTCCGATTTATCTTTCACCTGTGCTGCCAGCAAAGCAGTGCATGTGATTGACAAGGAACTGGTGGCAGATTACGTAAAAGTGGTGGCAGGTTCAGCGGAAGGTGGAGACAGAATAGTTACACTGGCTATGCTGAGACTCGAATAGGAGATAACCCATGACTACTCTTCCTGTATCTACGAGGCAGACCCTAAGACGAGATCTAGCCAGGGAACTTGGAATGGAGTTTCACCGTAGGTGGGACTCTCTGACTGCCTCTTCTGATTCCACTTCCTCTCTGGTAAAGAACGCAGGGTTATCTCAGGAGAATGACTACTGGAAGAACGCATGGTACTTCAACACGGGATCCTCAGATGGAGATATGTCCCGACTAATTACAGCTTCCGTAGGGTCAGATGGCTCCTGTACGTTGGAGTCGGCACTGACAACTGCTCTGATAGGAGGGGAAACATTTGAGATCTTATCCCGATGGTCCCCCTCCGAGATACATGGTGCGATCAACCGAGCTATTCTAGGTGGGTTCCCCTTCTTCTTTGACACCAACATGGATCAGAGTCTGGTTTTGAAAGAGGATACCCTGGAGTATGACCTGACAGGGTTTGACCCCTGGATCATTACAAAGGTCTGGCTTGAACAGAACCATAACCGACAGGTAGGGATGGTGACATCGGCTGCTGCCACCACCCTAATTGACAGCACTGCCAACTTCTCAAGTGTTACTACTGCTTACTATGTCTCTATCTATGATGGTACAGGGGCAGGACAGATCAGGGCAGTTGCTGGAGTAACTGGTACTACACAATTGAATGTGGTGACATGGACAACCACTCCAGATACCACCTCCAAGTATTGTGTCTGGAATCCCAATGAGCAACGGTTTGATTGGGTTCAGTTGAGTGCAGTGCGGTTAGATCGAAAAGAGAACCCGACCATGATGTATCTACCCAGAAACATTCCGGCTCTCTGGGGGCAGCGGATCAGGGTACAGTACCTCTCTGTACCAGCTACGTTAGCTGCCGATACTGATGAGACCTTCATTCCAAGAGAGTACGTCCTGAATGAAGCAATGGCAAATCTATCTGCTATGCGGATCAATCATAATCGTGCTGATCGCGCCAGATACGTAGAACTGGAGCGAGATTACCGAAATAAAGCGGAGACCGTTCGGCGCAGACAGCAGTTCCGTATGCCAGATCAGACACTATGGACAGAGGAAGATCACTACAACAGTCAACCTAGACACAATCCTATGGACTGGTAATTATGGCAGAGACTGAACTGGGCGACGTTGTTATAAATGGTACGAAATTCAGGATAGATCTACAGACCTGGAAGGTGAGAGATCTAGCTGACTTTGCGCCTCGATCCTCCACTCCTGGTGGATCTGTCATTCATTCTGACCTTCTGCTCTATCAACCCATGCTTCAGACAGATTGGAGACATGGGTTTGGTCATCACTGGTATGACGATGCAATGGGGTATCTGGCTACAGAAGGCAGGGTGGACACCCGACAGCCTGGAATTGCCATGATGTATACAGGCAGTACCAGCATGGGGGCAGATACCAATCTTCTCAATGGGTTCATTACATTCAACAGTACCTTATACAAGTTTGGTGCAGGAGGGTTATCTTCCTGGACCAGTGGGACAACCTGGGCGAATCTGTACAATACTGCTACTGTGAATTGTGCCCTAGCAACCAAGACCTATCTGTTCTACTGCGGAGATGGGCAGCGTATCCAGAAGATGACGACTGGTGGAGTTCATACAACGGCAGGTGTAGATGCTAACGCGACTGACTACCGTTGGTTGATCGTACACAATGGGTATATCTACGCCGGAAAGGACGGTACAAACGAGGTCTACTACGATAGTAACGAGGACTTATCTCAGCTACACGGGGATGTGGCAGGAGATACCAATGAGATCCTGGTAGGTGGAGGTGGCATCCCAACCATCGGTGCCATTGTCTATGCCTCCAATCTGTACATAGCCAGACAGGATGGACTATGGGTACTAGGAGAAGACATGATTGCCCGTAGGGTGCTGGATTTCACCAACGAGATCAACAGCACTAACTTCAAGAGCATGTGTGTCTATAATGGATACATGATCTTTCCTGTTCAGGATGTGCTGTATCAATGGAACGGAGCCAGACTTTCCAGGATCACACCCCCGAAAGTAACGGATACTTTCCCGTACACCACTTATGGTGCGTTCGACAACCTAGTAGCCATAGGTGATTTCGTGTACTGTACTGCGTACACCAACGAGTCTACACCTGTACATTCTCTGCTGTGCTTTGATGGAACTTCCTGGACCCGACTAGCTGACCTGACTCCCTCTACAGGCACCACTACTTCTACCCCTGCTATGGGCTATGATCCAGTGCACAACTACATTGTCTATCAGGCAGTGGGAGGTAGTGCAGGTACGGTCTACTATATCCCACTGCAAGCTCGATCCTCCTACCCCTATGCTGCCTTCATGACGACCGGAACTCATTCGGTGATTTCTTCCAGGTTAGATATGGGTTATCGTAGGGTTGTAAAATCTACTCCTTCCATGTTAGTAGAAGCATCCAACGTGTCCTCCACTGTCTATCTGTTGGTATACTACTCCCTGGATGGGGCTGCCTGGGTAGCATGGGGTGGGACAGATGGTACAACCAACAAGATCTCATCGGCTGGAGTTACCGAACTGACCAATCCTCTTGGGTCAGCTACTGTCCCCTCGATTGAGTACAAGTACCTAAAGATAAAGGTAGTCTTTGTAACAGGTACAGCCACATCATCTCCCATTCTGGAAGGACTGACTGTCCGGTTCCTGTTACGACCGGAAGTATTCTGGGGTTTCAACTTCACGGTAGTGGCAGCCAGGGACTACGACATGGGTCCACACAATGACAACCGATACCCCTATGATGTCATCTCTGCTCTGCGTACCATTCGAGATTCAAAAGCACCTGTAGCTTTCATAGACATCTATGGTGTGTCTTACTATGGATACATATCTTCTCTCAATGAGTCTGCTATAGAGAGGCACGAGTACGATGTAGGATCAGAGCCGAACATAGAAGGTATAGCTCAGGTCAACTTTGTGGAGGCGAGATAATGCCACTCAGTAGGATCCGAACCCCCTCTAAGGTTTACTGGACGTTTCGCAGGACTGAACGGATCAAGATCCCTCAGCCTGTTGAGCGTCCTTTAGACATCCACGCAAGAGACGTAGTTCGATCTGAGTTATTACAGAGTGATCCCTGGTGGTTCATCATGCACCGCAGGGGTCCTCGTAGACTATACGTAGGACAGGATCCTCTGGAAGCGAGGGCAGTACCCAAGAATATAGTGAGGGGCACCTTGCCGGAGCGCATCATCTATCGCACACTGATTGAGATCTTCCATTTCATAGAAGGAGCCGACTTTGATTTCCAGTCCTCTCTCCAGGGTGGACGTATGGAACTGGGTGGTATCGTAGCTGACTTCCTGTTCCCAACCCTGAAGATTGTCTTACAGGTACAGGGTCCTACTCACTTTGAGTATATGCGAATGGCAAAAGACCAGGAGCAGATGGGTGCCCTGTTGGAAATGGGATACGTGACTTATGAGATCCAAGAGAATGACATCTATAACGAATTCAAACTGGAGGATATTCTTCGGAGCATATTCAACCTATCCACAGGTAGTGGAAATGCAGGTATTGTAGATTCCCTGGGTAATATGGCAGATGATCTCTACGCGATTGCAGTAGAGATACGGGACAAGTTGAACGCATGGGACTGGGGTTATGGCTACGGCAGATGATCTACAGATAATTCTACTGGAGATACGAGATAGGGTTGATGAGCTTATTCTTCAATCCAAGATCCCGCCTTCCTCCATTGAGATACACTCTGGATTAGCTGACATCTCTACTTCTCTGGGACTGATCCGGTTCGGTGAGTTTAGGGCGGGAACCAGGACAGAACCAGGACAGGGATTTAGCGGGATGCGTATGGCGTTCCCTGCTATGACGTATGACTCAGAGGGGTACAATCTGGTGGGGGTGGACAGTGATGTCATGCAGTTCGGAGTTCGGGCTGCGGATGGTAAGGTATACGCAGGTGGAGGTCAGGTCATCCTGGATGCAACAGGGGTAACGGTTGGCACTGCTGCCCCCAAAATCGTGATAGATGGAGCCAACAAACGTATACGGAGTGATCCATACACGGCAGGACTGGTGGGTTTCTCGATTGATGCAGTAGATGGATCGGCTGAATTCAACAACATAACTGCC
>Ga0105097_10000386_pt1 | contig 19875 bp, 31 predicted proteins | sample PPLLak12cMay2015_FD_87035 | JGI IMG/M metagenome (GOLD analysis project Ga0105097, IMG submission 87035) | Freshwater sediment microbial communities from Prairie Pothole Lake near Jamestown, North Dakota, USA - PPLs Lake P7 Core (1) Depth... | ecosystem: Environmental > Aquatic > Freshwater >...
ATCGGCTACTACTACGGTCAAACCACTTCACGCAACAGGACGCCAGCATGAAACAGACTCTCAAGCTCTACCCGTCGCCAAAGAACTTCCAATATCCCGACTTGGCGCCGTTGCCGTGGCGCACGTTTCGTGCTTACATCGACAGGTTGGTGGACGACGTTCCTGCTGACGAGCGCGAGACTGTCAAGATCGACCGCTCTGGCGTCGGGATCACGATCACATACGAGCACACGCTCACCGATGCGGAGATCATGGAAGAACGCCGGCAGAAGGCAATTGCCTGGGTTCAGTCGCTGCCGCGTGAACTGGCAGAGCGCGACGAGATCAAGGCACTCAAGGCGATCATCGGGGTCTGATGGTGTGTCGCGCCGCCTCAATTTCCTCGTCATCGAGCGCAAGATGGAGCAGATCGTGATCGACCTGCACGACGCGGCTCGAATGACGCAGGCGATTGACGTTGGCGTGGCTGATTTTCTGCGTCGGCAAGCCGATGCGATCCACGATGTCGTGCGTGAGATGCGCAGCGTGCTGGCGAGCGATGCGGATTCAAGTTTTGGTGGACTTTAAGGAGCAATGACATGCTGACGACTCAACAACTCGCAACGCTGAAAGCGGCGATCCTGGCGGACCCGGTGCTGGCGCCGCTCACCAGTGGACCGGGGACTGATTACGGCGCCATTGCGGCGGCCATGAGTGCAGATGCGGCGCCTTCGTTCACCGTATGGCGCACGGCGATCTCGCGCAAGGACTGCCAAACCGAAGGCTTCGATTGGACGCAGGCTGACAACCTGACGAACGGGCAGGCGCGCATCTGGGATTGGCTGTTCGACGGCGATTCGCAGTCCATGAACCCGAGCGAATCCGGCAAGCGGGCGGGGGTCGCGGAGTGCTGGAAGGGCACGGCGGCGAAGGTTGCCAATGCGACGTTCGTCCTGAACCAGTGCAAGCGCAACGCCACGCTGGTCGAGAAGTTGCTGGCGACGGGCAATGGCGCCTATGCCACGCCGGCCACGATGGCATACGAGGGTGGCGTCACCCTGAACGACGTTTCCGGGTTGTTCAATGCCTGATGTGAAGCTGGTCATCGCAGTCCCGACAGCCGGCAAGGTTCCGATGGGCTTCGCCTACTCGCTTGCGGGAATGATCGCCAAGGTGGGCGCGCATCGAATCCCGACGCTGCCAGAGGCGACCATCGAGCTTTGCATGGACATCGTGGAATCGAGCAACTGGATCACGAACCGCGAGCAGCTTGCACGCAGGGCCGTGGACAGCGGCAAGACACACCTCATGTTTCTCGATGACGACATGACGTTCGAGCCGCAGATTCTGGAGATCATGCTCGGGCGCCGGCAGCAGGTCGTCTGCACGAACTACCTGATCAAGACGGAGCCGGCGAGCAAGGCGGATTTCGTCGCGGTGGGCCTGGACGGCAAGCGGGTGCTGACACGCGAGGCGAGCGTCGGCATCGAGCCGATCGCTTACAGTGGTTTCGGGGTGTCGATCTTCGCTACCGAGGTATTCAAGAACACCCCGCAGCCGTGGTTCCTGCCGGAGTTCGATCAGGCGTCGAACAGCTACACGACCGAGGACAACCCTTTTTACCGCAAGGCGCGGGAAGCAGGTCACACGGTCTATCTCGATCACGACGCCTCAAAGCTGGTGAGCCACATTGGCGCGAAGGCGTGGAATTGGAAGGAAACATGCAATGGCTGACGCAAGCGTAAAGGTCACGACAAGCACCCAGATCACGCACATAGGCAGCGGCGCATCGCTCGCGGCCAATGCGTTCTCTGGGTCCGCAGATGTCAGCACGGCGCTGGCCGGCACGGGGAACCTCGCCCGCTACCCGCGAGCCGATGTGGTGCTGCTGATCGCTCCCACGGCGTCGATTGCGCTGGCATCGTCGGCGCTGTACCTGTATCGCAGGGACATCAACACCGACAGTACGAACGACAGTCCGATCCCAGCTGCGTCGAACAAGACCAAGTTCGTCGGTGCGTTTCAAGCCGCAGCGGCGACAACGGCAAGCACGACGCAGTATCTGGCTATCAAGGACGTTGACCTTGGCCCGCCGGGTGACTGCGAGTTCTACCTGGAGAACGGGCTGGCCGTGAACGTACCGGCGGGTTGGACGCTCAAGGTCACGCCGAAGACCGACGTTGGATCAACGACGTAAGGCCACGCCGTGCTGATTCTCGAAAGGCCGTGGACGAGACAGCCGCAGGGGGCTGTGGAGGTTGATTGGAGCAACCCACTCGGAAGGTCCGCACGCGAAATATATGTCCCGTCGGTATCGCGCACGTTAGTAAAAGGCTATCAAACGTCGCTCGTCTCAAGCGCAACAGTGCGCCCGACGGACAAAGGGTTTGCAGTATCGACAACTGCGGCGACCATGCAGGGCGTGAAGATCGCCAACAACGCCGAAGACATATTGAATGGGGCAACTACTGCGACCATCGCCCTCTTGCGGAAATGCGCCGACACCACTGCGCGAAACAGCACAATTTTCGGGTACGCAGTCACGCTCGCCGGGAACATTGACCGCGTGCTGGCCCACTCCCCGTTCTCGGACGGAAATTTATATTTAGACTTCGGCAATTCCACTGCTGGCGACGGGCGGGTGTCTGTTGGGTTCACCAAGTCAACCGCGTGGGAGACGTTGGTCTTTGTTGCTGGCTCTCGCGTAGGGCGCGAGGTATGGCGGAATGGTGTGAGAATTGTCAATGACGCATCGGCCAACTTTTCCAGGGTTTCTGTAGTTAACGCGCCATTTTACGTTGGTGGCACTTATTACGAAAACCCGGGATCAACAACGTCGGATGTCGGCGATATTGCTCTGTTCGTCGTGGCTTCGAATGAGTGGACGGTTACCGAAATCCAGGCATTCAACAATAACCCATGGCAGGTATTGCGCCCCCGCCGCATCTACATCCCCACCGCCACCGCAGCCGCCGCCAGCACCTACACCCTGAGCGCCGCGACCTACACCAACCTGACCGCAACCACCGCGCTGCCGCGTGTCACGGTGACCGTCGCATAAAGGCAAGCACATGAGCATCGTCAGCAGCACATACACCCAGGACGCGCACACGCAGGCAAACGGTGAGCGCTATGTGGTCGAGTACCACACCGACAGCGAGAGCCGCGTCCACCAAGTCGGGCCGTGGCTCGCGCCGGTCGGCTTCGACGTTGCCGCCCGCGTGGCTGAGCGTGCGGTAGCGCTGGCAGAGCAACTGGCAGAAGCAGAGGCAGAGGGGATCATCAATGGCGCTTGACCTCAAACACCAGACCGCAGCGGAGTTCGCTGCGCGCTTCTGGGCGCGACTTAAAGCCGCGTATCAGGCCGGCGACAAGCTCGCCTATCACCGCATGGTGTGGTGGCTGTGGTCGAAGATCCAGGCCGGCGATCTGACGAGCGATCAGGTGCGGCTGTCGTTCAACGCGGCGTACTCGCGCACGCTCACCGTGGCGCAGTGGAACAGCCTTGTCACGACGCGCTTCATCCCGATCAAGGACCGTTACCTAGCCATGCTGGCCGAGGGTGATCTGTAATGGCAAACATCTTCTGCTCAAGCACGGGCAGCAATACCAGCCCCTACGAAACGTGGGCGAAGGCTGCGACGACGTTCACCACGGCAGTCGGCGCGGCCACGGCCAGCGGCGATGTCATCGCAGTCGATGCGTCCAGCCCGCCCGCCGACATTGCTGCGGACACGACTTGGACCTTCGTAAACCATGTGAGCGTCATCGCCAGCACGAACAGCGGCACCAGCACGATCACGCCGACGACGATGGGGACGACGACATATCTCGGTGTGAGCGGAGCAACGTCTTACGCAATCACACTGGCTGGCGCGTTCAAGGTCTACTTCTACGGGATCACGTTCAGAGTCGCCGGATCGTCAAATAAGACGATGACGCTGAACAGCAGCGACGGAGGCCATTTCGAGTTCGATAGTTGCTATATCTGGATCGGGACATCGGTTTTTGCATCATTGCAACTTGGGGCGCCTAACAGTCATTTCACTGTTTGTCGTAATACGGTATTTAGGTTCGGGACAACTTCGCAAGCGTTTGCAATTCGCGGGCGCTGCGAGTTTTACAACTGCTCGATATCGTCCGCCGGTTCTGCGCTCTCAACTATGGTGGCAAACGCCGGCAACGCCAACGGGCGCCGTTTTGTCGGGTGCGACCTTTCCCACATCACCGGAACACTAATCGAGAATGATTCAAATCAGTCAGCCCAGACAACATTCGTGCAATGCAAGCTAGGTTCCGGCGTCACTGTTCTCGGCACGCAGACATCGGTGCCTAATAAAGGCTCTGCAAGTGCCGTGCTTCTAGACTGCTCCAGCGGAGACACCCACGGTCTGTTCGGCTACTACGATGCCTTCGGATCGTGCATCAGCGATGTCGGCATCTACTACACCAGCGGCGCTGCTGCGCAGTCGTGGAAGATCACGACGACGGCGAATTGCAGCTACTACACGCCGTTCGTCACGCCGTCGATTGACCTGTACCACACCGGGACGAGCGCGATCACGCCCTACCTTGAAATCCTGCGCGACGGCAGCGCGACGGCGTATCAGAACGACGAAGTGTGGGGCGAGTTCTCGGCGAAGGTGACGAGCGGCACCGTCATGGGCACCGCGTACACCGACAAGATGGCGCTGCTCGGGACTGCCGCAGATCAGGCCGCAGGCGCTGGCACGGGATCGTGGACCGGAGAGGCGGGCACGGCATGGTCTGGCAAGATCGACAGCGGCAGCGCGCTCACGCCTGCTGAAAACGGCCATATCAGCGCCAGAGTCTTCGTCGGCGAGCCGAGCATCACCGTCTACGTTGACCCGCAGATCAGGACGGCGTAAATGGCCGACTTCTCCCGCGTCACTCCGACAGGCTGGAGCCAAGGCGACGACGCCAGCGATGCGGCGCGGGTCACGCCGACAGGGTGGGAGCAGATCAATGCGGTTGCGACGGGTGGTGCCCAGACCCTGTACTGGGTCGTCGCCCCGACCGCGCTCGCTGACTACACAGACGACGACACCAGCGCCGGGTATATCCGCAATGGGCAGGACGACACCGGCAGCGCGCTTGCAGCCGGCAGCTACGGCAGCATCGCCTCGCCGACAACTCCTGGCGCCAATGTCGTAGACGCAGCAGCCGCAGCGACGGGCTTGACCCCGGGAACCGCCTACCGTATCGCCTGGACGATCTGGGACGGCGTTAACTACGGCGGCGGAACGGCCACGAAGGTAGTCGAGTCGGCGTCCTTTACGACGATCAATATCCCGGTCTTCATATACCACTATCTGCACCATCTCGGCTCGATGTCGAACTAAAGGAACGAATCATGTTTTTTGTCCGACAAGGCGCAACGCACAAGTTGCTGATAGGCCCGGTGGTGGCGGTGGCGAACGGCTACGTTCCTGTGACGACGTTGGACCTGTCCACGGCTGACGAGAAGGCGGCGATCCTGCATGACAACGGTACCGTGGTCAGCATCAGTGCTTACACGTTCGCTGCTGTCACCAGCGCGGACGGGTACTATCACCTGACGCTGCAAAGTGGGATCACTAACACCGTCGGTCATGTGACCATCGTCATCAACGACGACAGCCTGTGCCTGCCGGTCAAGGCAGAGTACACGGTGATCGACACGGTGGCCTATGACGCACTGTTCGCCGACGGCGCCACGGGTGCGTTCACCGGGGTCGCGCTTGCGGCGGATCAGGCAGTCAACGCGACGAAACTTGCCGGTCAAACCATCACCGCCGCTGCTGGCGTCACGTTCCCGACATCAGTAGCCAGCCCGACGAACATCACAGCCGGGACGATCACGACAGTGACGACCTTGACGAACCTGCCAGCGATCACGTCGAACTGGCTGACGGCGGCAGGCATCGCAGCCGGCGCGCTCGACGGTAAGGGCAACTGGAACATCGGCAAGACGGGATACGCGCTCACGGCGACCACGGGGCTCGGGAACCAGACGGCGAACATCACTGGCACGATCACCACGGCGACGAGCGTCACCAACCAACTGACTGCAGCGCAGATCGCAACCGGCGTGTGGCAGGACGCGACTGCAGGCGACTTCACGACTGCGAGTAGCATTGGTAAGGCGCTGTACGTTGCCAACGTGGTGCCGGGCGCGGCTGGAGGGCACTTCATCGCCGGCACGAACGCAGCGACGAGCATCACGACGGCCCTCACTGCAAACATCACGGGCAACCTGTCCGGCAGCGTTGGCAGCGTCACCGGAGCGGTGGGTAGCGTGACGGGCGCTGTCGGCTCGGTCACTGGTGCGGTGGGAAGCGTCACCGGCAATGTCGGCGGTAACGTCACAGGGTCGGTCGGCTCTGTGACTGGGAATGTCGGCGGCAACGTGATCGGATCGGTGGCCTCTGTGACCGCACTCACCACGGCAAACATCGCAGATGCGGTTTGGGACGAGACCATCGCAGGCCATGCTGCCGCGGGCAGCACCGGAGAGGCGCTGGCCGGCGCAACTGCCCCGAGCGCGGCCTCGGTTGCCGATGCTGTCTGGGATGAGGTGCTGTCTGGTCACCTGACCGCTGGCACTACCGGAAACGCGCTCAACGCGGCAGGCTCGGCAGGCGACCCGTGGAGCACGGCACTGCCAGGCGCATACGGCGCCGGAACTGCAGGCAAGCTGATCGGTGACAACGTGAACGCGACGATCAGCAGCCGCGCCACGCAGACCAGCGTCGACACGATCGACGGCATCGTGGACAGCATCCTCGTGGATACCGCCGAGATCGGGACGGCCGGCGCTGGGTTGACTGCGCTGGCGACCGCGGCGAATCTGGCGACAGTCGCCGGGTACTTGGACACCGAGATTGCCGCGATCTTGGCCGACACCAACGAGCTTCAAACGGACTGGGCTAACGGTGGCAGGCTGGATCTCATCCTCGACGCGCGGGCCTCGCAGACATCGGTCGATGACGTGCCCACGAACGCGGAACTGGCGACGGCGCTTGGCACGGCCGACGACGCAGTGCTGGCTCAGGTCGCGCTTGTCAAGGCCAAGACCGATCTGATCCCGGCTGCACCGGCTGCGGTGGGCGACATCCCCACAGCCACGGCGAACGCTGACGCGCTGCTCAACCGCGACATGAGCGCGGTCAGCGACACCAACGCTCGGAGCCCGCTCAACGCCCTGCGCTTCCTGCGCAACAAGTGGAGCATCAGCGGCACGACGCTGACCGTGACCAAGGAAGATGACAGCGCATCGGCGTGGACATCGACCGTGGCGACCACCCCTGGGGCCGACCCAGTGACCGGCAACGACCCAGCATGAGCGATAACACTCAGGTCGTCGCCGGCAGCGGCGACTTCATTGCCACCGACGACATCGGCGGGGTGAAGTACCAGCGGGTCAAGCTGGTATACGGTGCCGATGGGGTGAACGCTGGTGATGTGTCGGAAGTCAATCACTTCCCGATTGCCGAGCGGTACTTCGAGCCCTCCAGCACGATGCGAGATGCGTTCGGCCGGGTGCGCGTCTCGGCGCCTCAAGTCCTGGGCTTCGGCGCCTTCGAGTACGGCCTTAACACCGCCTACATCGAGTCATCTGTCAACGGCTCGGGCGCTGTCGCAAACCTGGTCAACGAGTCGAGCGTGTCGTTGACAAACGGCGGCGGCACATCCGGCCACTACGCCTACGCAGCCACCAGGCAGTTTCATCGCTATGTGCCTGGCCGGTCGCAGCTTGTGCGGTGGACGGGCAGTTTCGGCACCCCTACAGCCAACGTGCGCCAGCGGGCCGGGTACTTCTCGACCCGCAATGGCTGCTTCATGGAGTACGACGGGACCACGCTGTACTTCGTGCGCCGCACCTACACCAGCGGCAGCGTGGTTGACAACCGCGTGGCACGGGATGACTGGAGCGACCCGCTGGACGGCACGGGGCCGTCAGGAATCAACATGGACTTCGCGGGCGGCACGACGTGGCTCGCGTGGGTCGACCTCGAATGGCTGGGCGTCGGCCGCTACCGTTTCGGCGTGGCGTCACCGTCGACCGGGGAGCTGATCGTCTGCTACGTCGGGTCGGGCACCAACAGCCTCGTGGTGCCATACATCACCACGGCCAATCTTCCAGTGCGCTACGAGGTCCACAACACCGGCGACGCGGCGGCCGTCACGATGAAGTGGATCTGCTACGCCGTGGACACCGAAGGCGGTGATGAGGGTTCTTTGCCCATCCAGTCCGCCATTGACAGCTCCACCACGCCGAAGCCTCTGGCCACCACGTCATACATGCCGATCATCGCCCTGCGCGCGGCCGCGGTCGGACCCAACAGCGTGCCCAACCGTGGGCAGATCATCCTGCGCGCCCTGTCTGCCTTCATCGGCGGATCAAACAGCGGCCACTTCAGGGTCATCCTCAACCCGACCACACTGACGGCCAACGGCGGGGCGGTCACCTGGTCATCCGCTGGAGCGCTCGGGGAGCTGGCGACATTCACGCAGGCCGGGGATACCGTCTCGGGCGGCACCGTCATCGACAGCTTCTACGTCGGCGCGTCGGCCCAGAACAAGGGCGGCGGTGACGCGGACCTGTACCGCCGCCTGCCCCTGGTATACACCGAGATGGGCAGCGTGCAGGACACGATCGTGCTGGCTGGCCGGTCCATTGGTGGCGCGACCGACTGCTACGGTGCGGTGACCTTCCAAGAAGTGTACTGATGTGCTTCCGGTCCTCTTCAATGCGCAGCCACGTGGAGTCCGGTCACTTCTTGCGTTCTGGATGGGCGGTGCCGGAGCTGTCCCTGCGCCAGAGCATGGCTCAGTCCGCGGCATGCTTGCGCCGTGGATGGGTGGCGCTGGCGCAGAACCAGTCGCGGAGCAAGGCGGCGTCAAGTCGATGCTCGCGCCGTGGCTTGGCGGGGCCGGCGCTGCGCCAGTGGTCGAGCAGGGCGGTGTCTCGTCGCTGCTCGCATTCTGGATTGGCGGCGCCGCGCCAGGAATCGCAGTCGACGAACCGGCCATACCGCCAGGCGGTGTACGGCGCCGCGACGTGGCCGGCGTGCCGCTCACAGACCGCCGTGCCAGGCTCATCGGTGACGAGGACGAAATCCTGCTGGCGATGACGCTGGCCGCTTGGAAGGGCACACTGCAATGACGCTGTTCGTCAAGTTCGAGGGCCTGAGCGAGGTCACTGGGTCGCTGCGGCGCCTGCCGGAGCACCTGGAGAAGTCGACCATCCTCAAGATGAGTCAGGTGGCCTATGACGAGGCGCAGAAAGGCGCCGGCCGCCACGTCAAGACCGGGGCGCTGTTTCAGTCGCTGTTCAACCGCGCCATCCCGAACGGCCGCGAGATCGGGCACGACCCGCAGCGCGCGCCGCATGCCATCTTCGTGCAGCTGGGCACGCGACCGCACGAGATCCGCCCGAAGAACAAGAAGACCCTGCGCTGGGCGTCAGGCAACGGGTTCGTCTTCGCCAAGGTCGTCAAGCACCCCGGCTACATCGGCGACGCCTACCTGATCAACGCCGCGACGCTCGCCGTGCGCGAGTTCTCCCGCATCCTCGACGAATCACTGAAAGAGGCCCCCTGATGGCTACCACCTACACATACCCGGATGCCTATCTGGCGCGCTTTTGCACCGAGGAACGCGAAGCCCGCGCCCTGGCCGACATCACACTCATGGCCGGCGACAATACGCTGTCGGCCGACTGGACCGAGCGGCTCACGATCCTGCAGGCTTACGTCCTGTCGTGCCTTGAGAACCAGGCCGACGCCGAAGACCTGTTCACCGCGAAGCTGAAAAGCTACCGGCAGCAGCTCGACGTTATGCTGCCGCAGGCGGTCGCGGCCTCCCTGGCCACGGCAGGCACGATCAGCAACATCGGCCTGATGTCGATCCCGCTGGAGCGCGGCTGATGTTCCGCGACCTCGAGACCGCGCGCGACGCGCTGGCGCAGTGCGCGACGATCACCACGGCGCAGGCTGGCGACCCGGCGACGGGTTCCTGCGCGATCGGGCTGGAGGCGAATATCTCGCCGGCCGACTACCCGATGATCCGCATCGTCCCGGTTCGCATCGTGCCTGGCAAGGGCTACGGCGCGCGGTCCTGCGAGGCCCTGCTCTACTTCGGCGTGCCGATCGCAAACAGCGAAGGACTCGAAGCCGTCTACGAAGAACTGTTCGACTTCGAGGCCGAGATCATCGACGTCCTGGGCGCGCTCCGCGGCCGGTATATCGAGACCGTGACCGACGAGGACCGGCTCGACACATACAAGCTCATGGCGATCCGGTGCGAGATTTCCGACCTGTCGCACGTCCGGCTAGCTGGAGTGGCAAATCTGGCGGTGAGCTACGCGATCGGGTCTTAAGGCCCGCCAACCGTCCCGATGTAGTACGCCGGATCGCGCCCCGCGTTGGCGATCGACTCCGGCGACACGCCGCGCAGCACGGCCTCGGCCTTCGCGCGCGAGCCCATGACACGCCCGGCGACGGATTCGTTCAGCCTGTTGATGAAGTACGCATCGCCCTCGGGGTCGCGTTCCTTCGCCGTGCGGCCGGTCAGGTCCAGGCGCGGGGACATCACGCAGCGGCAGTGAGGATGAAAAGGCGGCTTCGGCGCCACGGCCTTGGGGTATACCCCTGGCCCGAGCCCGTACAGGTCGCGCCCGGCCATCAGCGTGCAGATGCACACTTCGCCGCCTGGCGCGCGGCGGATCTGGACGAACTCTACGTCGGGGTCCAGCATCAGCCGCAGCGCCTCGGCGTCGCTGTAGGCCCGGTGGAGCTCGGTGCGCGCGATGCGGCTGGCGAAGTAGCGCATGCGCTCGTAGAAGGCCACCTGCAACCGCTTCTCTAGCAGGGCCTGCCCATCTGCGCCTTCCAGGCTGTCCAGCGCAGCCAGAGCCTCGGAATAGGCCGCGCGCAGGGCGCCGGTCTTGAGCCCGTCGACCTGCAGCTGCGCCAAGGCCCGCGTCATCCCGTCGCGCACCGCAGAATCTGGCAGCAGCGCCTCGCGCATGTAGCGCGGCAGCTTCGGATTCTGCGGAGACATCTTCAGCGGCTCGGCACCTGGCTCACGGAACGAGTAGCCCTCGAACAACTGCAGCGCCAGCGCGCGGGCATCTATCCAGCCCTGCGTGTGGCGTGAAACGACGCCCTGCACGATCTCGCCGGTCGTCGCGGACTCAGACCACAGGCGGATCGACAGCGACACGGCGCCGACAGCCATGGCCATGACGTCGGCGGTGCCCACGGACTGCGCCAGCAGGCCCGAGAACGCGGTCGCCATGATCTCGGCCATCGCGCCCTGGAACCCTGCTATCACCTGCGTCACGGCCTCGCGCGGCGGCGTGCCGTCGCGGATCAGCACGACGAGCGCGTCCATGGCGTCGCGCAGTTCGGCGTCGAGGCCGGCGACAGTCGCGGCCAACAGGGCAGCTTCTTGTTCTGGTGTCATATCTTCCCCGCCATGTCTGCCGCCATTGAAACAACCCGCCAGGCCTCTATGCGGCCCACGACGCACCGGACGCGCACGATGGTGCAGGCCTCGCGCCGACCAATGCCCGACCGCAGCAGTGACAGCGCGATGGCCAGGCGCCGTGCACGCTCCAGCGTCCGCGGGTTGAGCGTGTGCACGGCTTCGAGCAGGTGCTCGTCGCTCATAGGCCCTGCACCCGCAGGCCGGCTGGATTGGCGTCCTGAATCCCGATCAGTCCGGCAAAGGCCCGCGACAGCGCGTCGACCTGGTCGTCTTGCTTGCCGTTCGGGAACATCCGCATCTCGTCGATGAGCGCAGCATTCCATGGCCCGCGCATCATCAGCACGTTGCCTACGTTGATCTGCGATGCCAGCGGCTCGGCGCGCGTGACCTTGTCGCCCGTCTCGGGGCTGGTGTGCACGCTGTAGCCGGCGAGCTGCCGGGACAGGTGCAAGACCTGCGTCTTGCCGGCCTGGCCAGGGTCTTGCGGGATCGAAACCCGCACGCCCACGCCGTCGCGGCTTGCCGTGTTGCGCAGCGCCGCGTCGCGCTCGTCGGGCCCCACCCGCAGCCGCACCATGTCGCTGATGACGAACCGGCCGTCACGCAGCTTGCCCAGGCGAGCGCCCGCGGTCCAGTCGCCATCTGTCGTCGAGGCCAGATCCCAGCCGCGCAGCCACTGCGTCGGCAGGGCCGGCAGGGCGTCGACGATCTGGATCTGATCCGGCTTGAACAGCCCGCCCTCAGGCGGCGCCGGGCGCTGGCGGTACTGGCCCGCGAAGGTGTACGGGCTGGCCGTCTCCATGCGGCGCAGATCCTCGACGCCATGTTTCTCTGGCCACAAAGGCGTGCCATCATCCTGCCAGGCGGACAGGCAGAGGTGTTCCCACGTCTCGCCGTTTCCGCCGGCCAGCAGCCAGCCGCTCAGATCGTCCTCGTGCAGACGCTGCATGACGAGGATGATCGGCGTGTTCTCCGGGTCGTTCTTCCGGCTTTCGAGCGTGTTTGCGAACCAGTCGAGCACGCCCTGGCGCACGACGTCGGACCTTGCCTCATCGGCCTTGTGCGGGTCGTCGATGACGATCGCGCCGCCGAACCCTGAGCGCATCTTGCCGGCGCCGAAGCCCGTGATGGTGCCCGCGGCGCCGGTGGCATACATCACCCCGCCGGCGGTCGTCGACCAGTGCGCGCGGGCCTCGTCGGCCAGCTGCACGCCTGGGAAGATCTCCCGGTAGGCCTCGTGCTGTATCAGGTCGCGCACGTTGGCGCTATTGCTCGCCGCCAGGGTGGCGCTGTAGCTGGTGTGGATGAACTCGGCATCTGGAACCTTTCCCAGAGCCCAGGCGATGAACATGACAACGGCGAGCTCGGTCTTGCTGTACCGGGGCGGGATGTTGATGATCAGTCGCCGGCACTCGCCGCGGAAGACGCGCATCAGGGCGTTGCAGATCAGCCGGTGATGGGGGGCCCGGCGCCACTGGAACCCGCGGCGCTTGCCGAACATCCAGCGGGCGAAGAAGTAGAGATCCTGCCGCGCCATCTCGGCGGCGACGAATCGCTCGCGGAGATCGTGCTCGGGGCTCATACCTTCCCGGCCACCTCGGCCGCGATGCGCGCGAACTCGCCAGGCGTCAGGCTCACCGACTGGATCGGGCCGCCGCCGGGGCCGGTGTGCTCCTTGCGGTCGATGTACAGCCCGACCGCCTTGCCGCGGGCGACCTCTGCCGCGATCGCCGCCGACATCTGCTCGGCTTTCGCCGCCATGTTACGTAGGCTCTTGAGGTCGGCCAGGTGCGATTCGAGGGTGATCTGGGCCTTCTCAGCGATCGGTGCGCGCAGTTCTTCGATGCGCCCCCTAACGTCCCCGTGACTCGCCAATTCGCTCGCGCGCTTGCGGATCGTCTCGGCCTTCATGTTCCCGGCGTCGAACGCCATGCGGTAAGCCTCGCCGTGGTTCTTCCCCGACGCCACAGCCTGCGCAAACTTCTCGCGCTTGGGCGTGATGCTCACGCCGTCTCCTTCACCCTGCCCGCCGCGACCTCATCGAACGTCTGCCCGGTGGCCTCCAGCGTGGCCTGCTTGCCGGTGAACTCCTGCCAGCGCTTGACAGCGACGTCCACATAGGCCGGCGACAACTCGATGGCGTGGCACGCGCGGCCCGTCATCTCGGCGGCGATGATCGTGGTGCCGCTGCCGCTGAACGGCTCGTAGACGGCCTGGCCTGGGCTGCTGTTGTTCTCGATGGGGCGCTTCATGCACTCGACGGGCTTCTGGGTGCTGTGGCCAACGCCGCTGCTGTCACGCGCCGGGATGTTCCACACCGTGGACTGGCTGCGCCCGCCTGCGTAGTGGCCGACCTTCCCGTCTCGGACAACGTACCAAGCAGGCTCATGCTGCCAGTGATAGTCCCCGCGGCCAAGCGTGAAACGATCCTTCGACCAGATGATCATGGCGCGGTGTTTGAATCCGCACGCCTCTAGGCTGTCCAGCACCTCTCGGGTGAACAAAGAGGCGTGCCACACATAGCCGACGTCGCCGGGGAATAGCGCCCAGGCTTCACGCCAATCAGCGCGGTCGTCGTTGAGCACCTTGCCCATCTTCTTCGTGTTCTTGTTGACGCCAGCGTCCTTGCGCCAACTTGCGTCGTACTCCACCCCATACGGCGGGTCCGTCACCATCAGGTGCGGAGTGACGCCGTTCAGCGCCTTTCCGACCACAAGCGCGTCGGTGCAGTCGCCGCAGACGATCCGGTGCCGCCCGAGCAGCCACACGTCGCCCAGGACGCTGACCGGCTCGGCCGGCACCTCCGGCGTGTCATCCGGGTCCGTCTCGCCTTCGGTGCCAGGGTCAGCCATCAGCGCCGCCAGCTCGTCGGCGTCGAACCCCAGCAGCGCCAGGTCGAACCCGTCATCCTGCAGCTCGCCGAACTCGACACGAAGCATGTCCTCGTCCCACCCGGCATTCAACGCCAGCTTGTTGTCCGCGATGACATACGCCCGCTTCTGCGCTGGCGTCAGGTGCCCGAGCCGGATGCACGGCACCGCCTGCAGCGACAGCTTGCGCGCCGCCAGCACCCGGCCGTGCCCGGCGATGATCCCGCCGTCGCCGTCGATCAGTACCGGATTCGTGAACCCAAACTCCTTGATGCTTGCCGCGATCTGCGCCACCTGGGCGTCGGAGTGCGTGCGGCTGTTGCGCGCGTAGGGGACCAGCCGATCGATCTGGATGAGCTCAAGTTGCTGCTTTTCTACTTTCATGGCCACGCACTCCACTTTTCCCGAATCGCCGAAGCCGCGTCCATCAGGGTGCCTTCGCGCCACATCCCGTCGCGGGTATGAATCCAGGCCGTCCATTTCTCCCGTGAGCGCCTGTAAAGCAGCATTGGCTCCTGCCCTACCCGCTCGGCCTGATAGACGGCCTGGCGCCACCATGAGGGCCTGGACAGGGATTCCTGCCGCTTGATCTCGATTGCCCAACCGCGAACGCAAAGGCAATCGGCACCGCCCTCGCGGGTCTGGGTGAGGTTTCGGGTGAGGCTGACACCCAGCTCCTGGCCGAGCAGCTTGAGCACCTCGCGCTCAGCTGCAGCCCCTTTTCGTCGTTGGCTGGCGCTCATCGCACACCCAACCTGTTCCGACCTGTTCCCACCTGTTCCCGACCTGTTCCCATGGCTCCCGGGAATAGGTGCAGGAGGGGGAGAGGGGGGGGTTCGAAACCCCCCTCTCCCAGACCTGTTCCCACCTTATTTATCCTTAAGGGGAACAGGTTGTTTGGGAACAGGTCTGTTGGTCTCATTTCGCACCCCCGTTCTTGGCGCTCTCGACGCCAGAAAAAAGCAATTCGGCGTCTGTGCTCGGGAACAGGTATATGTGGTGCGTTTGGGGGTTCGGTCTGACCTTCGCTGGGCAGTCGACGCGGGCCAGCCTGCCGTCAGCGACCATGGCCCTGATGCGCTCCTTGATGTCGGCCGGGCGCTTGCTGATCGAGCCGGCGACCTCGGCGGCCAGCGCCTGCCCGGAGAGCAGCTCGGCACGGGCGATGGCCGCGCCGATCGCCTGGACGATCTCGGCGTCGATCTCGACGCTGCGCTCCTGCTGCCTGCGCTGCCGGTCGGCGTCCGCGCTCGCCTGGGCCGCCTCCTGCCTGACCACATCCCCGGAGATCATGGGCACGCCCAGCCGGATGCCGACGCGCTGGATTACCCCTCGCTCGTCCGTGACCTCGTGCCAAACGACCTCGGTGCGGACCTCGACCTCGTTGAACTCCCGCTCCGAGCGGTTCTTGAGGCTCTTGACGAAGGTGCTGCTCGGGAAGTTCTTGTCCCGAAACACGCTCCCCGTGCCGTGCACGTCTCCGATGTAGGCCGACGCGCCGCGGGGGGTGATCTCCGAGTCCTCGCGCCCGAGCGCCTTGGCGGCGTGGGCGATCACCCAGAGGGGGGCCCCGGTCATCGCCACCGGGCGCTTGATCTCGGCCAGCATCCCGCCGATCTCGGCGTTGGAGTTCTCGTCAGCAACGTCGAAGCTCGCGCTCGCGGTGTCCAGAATCACCAGCGGCGGGTCTTCCTCGTCCTGCGCAGCGTCCGCGATCAGCGCCGTGACCTCCGCGGCTATCTCCGCGTGCGCCAGGCGCGCGGCGTCGAAGAGCACGATCCGGTACTGCACCTCCTCCACCGAGAGCCCGAACCGGTGGATGAACCCGTACAGCAGCCGTTCGTACTGCCCAGCGTGCTCCGAAACGATCACCACGCGGCGCGGCCTGTCGTTCATGATGTCGCTGCCCATCGCAGCACCGAACCCCGCCACGACCAGCGAGAGGGCGGCAAAGACCGTGGACTTCCCCACGCCGGGCTGGCCGGCCCAGACCACGACCTCGCCCGAGGCCACGAAGCCCTGTAGAACCCACTTCACGGGGCGCAGGGTAGAGAGGTCCACCGCAGACCGCCGCAGGCGCCGCGCGGGGTGTTTCTGGGGCTCCTCGGCCGCCTTGGAGGTCAGTCCCGCGACGAACTCCCCCACCGTGTCCTGCACCGCCTGGCGCCGGGCCGAGTCCTCGGACGTGAACGCCTCGATCAGCCCCGTGATGTCGGGCCAATCCGGGGTGTCCTCGGGGTCGAAGAAGCGGCCGACCAGATCCTTGACCAGCACCCCGATCTCATCGGCGGACAGCCCCCGAACGCTCTTGTCACCGATGTACGCCCGGAGCAGCCCGCGCCGGTTGTCCCCAGTGCGCAGCCGGCGCCCCAACTGCTCCACCGCCGCCGCCAGGGCGTGCGGGGCGCCCGGCGTCACGTCCTCGTCGACCACGGGGCGCGACGGCCCGACGGCGATGCGGTCGAGCTCGGCGATGAGGTCCACGCAGTGCCCGTCCTCGGGGTCATCGAACGTCACCAGCACCCGGTAGTCATCCTGCCCCGCCACCCGCCCGTAGTAGTAGGACTGCGACAGCGTGAAGGACTCCGGCGTCAGGACGCCGCCCAAGGCGCCGTTGATGCGCGCCATCATCTGGGAGCGCTCCGACGCCGGGAGCGGCCTGGCCAGTGGCGCCAGGACGCGCCAGCGGGGCTTCGTTGGCGTGTGCGACGGAGACGTATAGACCGCGGCGCGCAAGCCGGCGTGCTCCAGCAGCGTGACCGCCTCCTCGGGCTGCATCTGCTCGCCGTCGTAGTCGCCCTCCAGGCCCGTGATCTCGGTGACGTTGCGGTTGTTGCGCAGGCTGTTGTGCCGGCTGCGCGCAGTCCCGAAGCGCGCGAGCTTGATCCACGGGCACGCCGCCTTCGACGCATACGGCCCCGCGGCCTGGATGTGCTCCAGCAGTTGGTGCCACTCCTGCCGCTGCTCACGCGCGACGAGCGCGCTGCGGTCCGAGAAGCGTGTCCAGATGAGTTCGGGCATCATTTCCGGTCTGGTTCCGACGCAAGCGGATTGACCCGCGACATGCGACATATGAGAGTCGCCTCATGGAGCTTTGCCGCCGACCACTCCGCGAGAATCCGCCGCAGCACCTTCGTGCGGTCCTGATGCGTGCCGGCGCAGTAGCCGTCGAGAACGGCCAGGTCTTCGGCAGGCAACTCGACGCGCAGTTCAGCGGTGCCGGCCATGCTTCAGGCGCAAAAAAAGCCACCGGCCCGAAGACCGATGGCAAGCCCGTGGAGCGGAGGAGACATGGCCCACGGGAGGGGTTGTCAGGCTACGGCTGGCTGCGTTACCCGCTTCAAGTGCGGCAAGAACTTGTGCACCGTGTCGATTCGAGGGTTGTCAGTGATCCCGCTGCGGATCTTCAGCAGCGTGTGGAAAGGGACATCTGACAACGCAGCAAGCTCATGAAGCTGCGCGGTAGTCATCGGCGCGAGCATCGCCACGACCTCATCGCCATTTGGAATGGTGGTGTTCATGCCTGCAAGGCTACCGCATCCGGTAGCCGCGGTCAACCGGATTCGGCATTCCACAAAAGCACGCTCCAGCGCATGACGCCTACCCTGCGCGGCATGGCAGAAACAGACAGCCGCGCCGTGCTCTGGGCCAACATCCTGGTCTTGATGGAGCACCACTGGGGCCGCGAGAACCTGACGCGGCTGGCGGTCGGCGCCGGCATCGGCCCGGGATCGGCCACCAGGCTGAAGCAGCAGCGCACCAGCGTCGGTGTCGAGCTGCTGGACAAGATCGCAGCCCTGTTCAACGTCCAGGCGTGGCAGTTGCTGGTCCCTGGCCTCGACCCGAAGAACCTGCCGGCGCTGATGCCGGTCAGCGAAACAGAGCGCGCTTTCTACGAGCGGCTGCTCGACGCCGCTCGCGCGCTCAAGACCAACGGCCACTAGACAGGCAAAAAAATTTGTAACGGTCATACCGAATCCGGTTGACTGCGTCTACCGCATTCGGTAGAGTCTCCTCCACGCGCTGCACATCGACGGCGCCAGGAGATTCGGGATGACCTACCGCACAGACCACCACCAGCGCATCGCTGGTGTCCACGACACCGCGGTCGAGTTGTGGCTGAACACCGAGCGCCGCGCGCACGACTTCAAGGCGTTTGCCGGCACGGCCACGCTGACGCTGCGCTGCGGCCCGGTGACGCTTCAGACGTACCCGACGGCCGAGGAACTGCGCGATCTTGCCTATGCCTGCCTGCGCGCTGCCATCGACCTCGATGCCATTGCCCGCGAATCGCAACCTCTGGAGGTCGCAGCATGACCACCTCAACGATTGTTGTGAGCTGGTGCGACGAAGCGCAAATGATGGAAAAGGCGAAGGCGCGTGGATGGACTGACGACGGCCTTGATGGGCCATCTATTCACGACTTGGTAGATGAGGGCGATTGCGAGCGTGATCGCGAGTTCACGACGCTTTCCAAGGCGAAGGATTGGGCGCGCAGGAACAAGACGCTCGACTTCTGGGGCCAGCCGTCCATCCGCGTGTACGAATGGCCCGACCAACGCCGACTGTCGTGGCAGCGCGAAACGGTCAAACGACTGCGTTACGTTGGCGATGGCTGCGGCTGGGAGGATCTGACATGAGCGCCCTCGAAATCCGCAACCGCGTGCGTTTCGCCGCGGCCCAACAGGCATGGGACGACGCGCTTCCAAAAGAGGATGAGCCCGACGAGATCGCCGACCGCTTCGACCAGATCGAACTGGCGCGCAAGCTGCTGACGCAAGCCGAGAAGCACCTCGAAAAGTACGAGACGGCACTGTGCGATCAGTTCATGGCCGATGCGATGGAAGCGCTTGTGCCATGAACACGACCCACACCTGGGACGACACCGAACGCAGCGGCCTCGATGACCTGCCGCCGATTCCGTGGGAGCCGCCGAAGTTCTGCCTGATCCCCGTCGGCGACGTGCGCGAGCTTTTCGGCCGCGCCGGATGGCGTCAGTGGGAACTGGCCGTACGGCTACAGGAGAGCAAGCAATGACTCGGCCCAACTTTTTGACACAACCAGGCGTCTGGATTCGGACGCCTCGCACCATTCAGAGCCGCGTCGATCAAGCCTGCTCTGTCTCGCACAACGTGCCGAACATCAGCACCGCAGAGCGGGTGGCCGGCGTGTTGCTGGCGGTCTTGATCGGCATCGTGCTGGCGGCGCTGCTTTGGCACGGGCTGGCGTCATGACAGACAAGCAATTCGACGACGAGCTGCTGCGCCAGTTCGGCCCGGTGCGCCGCCATAGCGAGCCGATGGATTTCCAGCCGGCCTGGTATCGAGAGGCCAAGCGCGACACGCCGGCCTGCACCGGCAATGCCTGCGCACAAGGCCGCGCGCCCTGCCAGGCGCCGGATGCCTGTGGGCTGTCGGATGACAGCGAGTTCGGGGCCATCGGGTCGATCGTGAGTGTGTGGCCCTGGCTTCTCAAGGCGTGGGGGTTGATTGCCGCCTGCGTGCTGTTTTTCTGGTTCTTTAACTGACAC
>Ga0105097_10000387_pt1 | contig 19851 bp, 23 predicted proteins | sample PPLLak12cMay2015_FD_87035 | JGI IMG/M metagenome (GOLD analysis project Ga0105097, IMG submission 87035) | Freshwater sediment microbial communities from Prairie Pothole Lake near Jamestown, North Dakota, USA - PPLs Lake P7 Core (1) Depth... | ecosystem: Environmental > Aquatic > Freshwater >...
CAACTACTTTAAATATCTGACCTGATTTTAATATTCTCGGATAATGAAAATAATCTGTTATACCTACTTTACCATTTGATGTGATTTCTAAACCACCATCATATAATTTAGGCAAATCCGTACCAAGTATAACTTCCATTATTATATCAGAATTAGTAGGTAGATTATATTTATTTACCGAATATTCAAAATGTATTATATCTGTTATATCAGTATTACCAACTGTATAAATACCATCATTTTTGTTAGTATTAATAACATTAAGTTTTTTACCAGTATATAATTTATCATAAAAATTAGGTTCAGACCATTCCGATATTTTATTTTCATAATTCGTGTTAATATAATTATAAATACCAATAACATCTTTACTTGATATATATTTTCCGATATATGTATTTGGATCTTTATAAGATGTATAATATGTATTTTCAAAAGTTGAATTATCAACTGTTGATATAATCATTATTGCATTTTTCTTAGTAGAAACAACTACAAATGATTGATTAGGATTACTAAACTCTAATAAACTACTATCAAATATTATTATCGAACCAATTGGAAATTTAACCTCAAAGTGCTCACCATATATCCATTTAGAATAAAAAGCAGGATCATTATTAACAGGTTCGATATTAGTTATTTGTTGTGATACATTTGTTTTAGATCCATAGAAATGGAATCCGAATTCATTAAATAATTGGAATTTATTAGTTCCTAAGTTACCAATTGATTCAAAATAAAATGTTGGTACTTTCTCTAATGTATATAAAGCATATGTTTTGAATGTATCTGTTGAGTTCTCATCAAAAAGAATATCTCCCTCAAATAATTTTGTATTTTCGTTATAATTTAAGTTTAAACTATCACCGGACTTGTTAAAGAAGTGTAAATTTTTATGACTTGACATTTAATTTTATTAAGTTTTAGATATATATTAATTTTTAACTTCTTGATATTAATATATAACTAAAAATAAAGGTATATAATGAAATACTTAAAATTATTTGAAGACTATAATCAAAAAGATTGGATTACAGGTTTAGATACCACTTGGGAAGATAATGGTATCAAAGTAACACTTACTGATATAAATAACTATTTAGATGAACAGGGTATAGAAGTTGAAGAACTAGATCCAAAATTATTTGAAGATATTATTATAGATGTTGAAAGAGATCAAAATAGAGTAGATAGTGCAGATTTAAATTTTCCAATAATAGTATCTAAAAAAAATGGTGAATTCCAAAAAGTTTTAGATGGTCAACATAGAATTGTAAAGTGTATTAAAAATGGTATCAAGACTATTAAAGCAAGAGTTTTAGATTTAGATACTGCACCTGAAGAATTTAAAAAAATATTTAAATAATATGAAATACTTAAAATTGTTTGAATCATTTTCTGGTAAAATATCAGAAAACTTACAATATCATATAGATAATAATAAACCTATTGTGGAAAACATATTTAGACCAGGTTCTAATCAATACTTTAATCTAATTAAAGAAGCAAGACAGTTATTTGATAATAAAGAAATTGAATTATCAGAATTAGATACTGAATTATTTGAATCAACTGATATAGGTAGATTTTTAGAATATGAAGGTATTTCAGTTCCTTTAGATTTACCAATGGAAACCATAATAGAGTTGAATGAAGCTGAATATAAAGGTAAAGAAGTAGAGTTGAATAAACCTAGACGTGGTGGGACAAAAAAATATCATGTTTATGTTAAAAATCCTAAAACTGGTAATGTTAAAAAGATTGCATTTGGAGATGTTCATGGTGGTTTATCTGCTAAGGTAAGTGATCCTAAGGCTAGAAAATCATTTGCTGCAAGACATAAATGCCATTTGAAAAAAGATAAAACTACTGCAGGTTACTGGGCATGTAGAATAAATCGTTACAAACACATTTTTGGTAAGTCCTATCCAGGATTCTGGTAATCTAAGGGAGGATAAGACATTTAATATGAAAGAAACAGGTATACCAAAACTAAGATCTGTTTCTATAAATGGTATAATATATGAATCTATTTCAAATGCAGTAATTGGTTCAGGTATTGATAGACAAGTTATAAGATATAGATTAAAGTCAAAAAATTACCCTGAGTATTTTTATATATAGAATATGAAATATTTAATGAAATTTAATGAATCAAACTTAGATAACAATTATGTTGTAAAAGTTGATAAATATGATGATGAGAAATTTCATTTTTATGTTGATAATATAAAAGTAGGTTATATTTATATATTATCATATGAGGAAAATGAAATATATCTATCATCTTTTACTATTTTTGATGAATATCAAAATAAAGGATTTGGGAAAATATTTATGGAAAAGATATTAGATTTGATTAAAACCAAATATAAAGAAGAATTTATAAAATTATCTGTAGGATATAGTAATAAAATTGCTATCAATATGTATAAAAAATTTGGGTTTAAAGAAGCAGATCAAAATAACAAGTATGAATTCTATATGATAAAAGAAAATAAATAATATGAAATACTTAAAAGAATACAAAATATTTGAATCTGCTAATAAGAAATTTATCAATGATTTTTTGTTTGATTTTGGTATGTTGATAACAATGGGATTTTCACAAATAACTAAAATGGGTGTTGATCAAACAGCAACTGATGAATTGAGTTCTATGATGAAAAGACTTAGAGAACCTCTTATAAATGGTAAAACATATGCAGAACTAATCGATAATCTTAGTTTATTATATAATAATCCTAAAATGTTGTCTGCATTTATAGGACAGATAAGAGAACTCATATTATACATCGAACCGAGAGTTAAAAACTATGTGAAAGATTGTGATGTTAAAGATAACTGGTTGGAAAAAATTGATAAATTCAAAGAAATATATAAAAATATAGTAAACTAAATGTTACCATTCAACGAAGAAATAATATCAGAAAATTTATTTATCCGAGAATTCAATCAAGATACTGATTCTGGTGATTATAAATGGCACAGAGATAGAGAAGATAGAATAATTGAGTCTATTGGTGAAACTGATTGGCAAGTTCAATTAGATAATGAGTTACCTAAATTAATTAAAGGTGAAATTTTTATACCAATGGGTGTTTATCACAGAGTTATAAAAGGAACTGGAGATTTGAAAATAAAACTAATAAAAAATCCTATTTAAATAATAGGGTTTTTATAATTTAATTCATGATTGAAACGAACTTTTATATATTCTATCAATAAAGAACATTTTTCATATTCTTCTTCTTCTTCAAGATACTTCACAACCTTTTTTAAGTAGTTTTTAGAGTATAATTTAAGTTTTCTATCATAAGGAGTACCTGTATTAACTCGGTTAAATACAATACACGCAATTGAAATGGTTTCTTTCATAATTAATCTTTTTTAGAGGTATAGTTCTCGTTATAAATCTTGATAACTTCTTCAAATTCTTCAATTATACCATCTTTGAATTTTTCATTATCATACTTTTGTTTTAAAATATATTCTTTTATATAATCTGCATAATCAAGTTGTATAGAAATGTTTAAATTATTCTCATCAAACTCAACTTCCTCTTCTTTTTTCTTTTCTTCTTCTTCGAGAGTTAATACAATATCATCAATATAATCAACTGATGCAAATGAACCATTCTCTAATATCATTTCTAATTTACGTCTTAACTTTCTATTTGAAATCAGTAAATTATTTGATATTGAAATATCAATATAATCCTTAGAATTTTTTAATTGGTCTAATTCCTCAACATCTTTTTCACTAATAACTCTATGTTTTTTGAATACTGGTGAGTAATCATTTTCTATAAAAGTAACCTCATCTTCTTCTAAGTCTAATACCGTCATTCCTTTTTGGTCATTATAATCATTTCTATCCATTTGATATAATGAACCAATGAAGGTAAAATTCTTTTGAACTTGTCGTATATGAATATGACCTGAAAATACTCTTTGATATTTACCAAAATCTTCAACATCGATTTTATCAGCATTTCTATGAGCAACCGAGTTTAAGTGCATTTTACAACCATTTAAATCTGAGTGACATAATAGATAATCTCCTGGATTTATAGCAATCTCATTAATCATATCTATTCTTTTTTCAACCCATGGCATTAAAACTACTTTTTTGTCACCAATTTCTAAAGTTTTTGTTCTTTCATATATTGTTATATTATCAATATATCCATATAATCTTATTGAATTTACTTCATTTGATCCTTTGTTAAATAAATCGTGATTACCGACCATAATATGAACAGGTAGTATCTTAGCCAATTCGGTAAGAATCTTTTCTACTTTATTCATTGTAATAATTGGAATACTATTTCGGTTATCAAATAAATCTCCAAGGTGTATTAGAATATCACCTGGTCTAACATTCTCTTTTAAATAAGGAATTACAAAATTATAAAATGTTGACTCCATCATATTCTGCCATTTATCTAAATTATTTAAGTAAATACCAAAATGGGTATCAGTTAACATATATACTTTCATACTAATATTTTATTTTCTATTTATATGAAAAATTATATAATAAGTTAGAAAAAAAGCATTTTTTTATCCTAATATATAGTAGTAAGAGATATTAAAATAATTAATATATAATTTAATAATAACTTAAAAAGTTAACTAAAAAATAATTAAAAACAAATGCCATTACCACATTATACGCAAATCCAAGGTGTAGGTTCACCAGGTGGACCTGGAACACTTCCAGATGAAGTAGTATACCTTAACTTATTTGAGGTAACGTTCATATTACCAGTTCTTTTACAAGCACAAGGTAGAGATCCTATCTTATTGTTACAAAATGCTACTAAAATTAGTATGAATACTACTGAATTTGATGTTTCACAAAAAACTCAAAGGTTCAAGTATTCAACTAGAGTGTTTAATACTACTCCAACTAAAACTGATGGTACATTAGCAATTCCAATTCAAGTAAATGTTAATCAACAAGGTTCTATGGAGAATTGGAATACTATGAAAGCATGGTATGACTTAGTATTTAACTCTCAAAATGGTGCACTTCACTACAAAAGTGATATTATTGGTACTATCATTGTTAACCAACATGATAAAAAAGGTGTTGTATTAAGAAGAATTACTTATCAGAATGTTCAAATAATCAAATTAGGTGGATATGAATTAGACTGGAGTACAAATAACATTATTGAATCTGTTAATGCAGATTTCGTTTATGATTACTTCATTGATGAATATATTGATAATAACTTTACAATTAACCCACCTTTAGTTTCAGGTTATTAATCTCAAATATAATATAATAAAAAAATCCATCATTTGATGGATTTTTTTTATTTTAAAACTTAGGCATTTGCATATTATTTGTCATATTTTGTGCATTTTTCATCATTGAACCGGTATCCATATTAGGCATTGAAGATTGTTGTTGTTCTTCATCTTTCTTTTTCTGGGTTTCTTCTTCGTCAATTATTTCATTTACAATATTAATATTTTCTTCTAACATCCAATAAGGCCATTCATCCATAGATATTTCTTGTGTATGAAAGTGTTTCTGAAGTAGTAACTTATTCTTTAATATATGCTTCAAAGGCATCATGAATAACGAAAATACTTGATGTTCCGTTGGGAAACTGCATTTCTGCGTGTACCTCCGCGCCACATTCACAGGTTTTCTTCAATTCCTTGATACCAAATGTCATTTTACCAACAGCAGCATTTAAAAATTGAAATGATTGGTCATCCATTTGTTCAAATTCAACCAATTTAGCTTTGATACCATCATAAGTAATACTTGTTCTACCACCTAACATAAATGGAATAATCTTTAAGAAAGATAAGTTTGGAGAAACTTTTTCATTATTTTCTTTAATGATATAATCAGTAAATGCTTTTTGTAATCCAATGTTAGGAGGAGTTACTTCAAATACACCACCATTTTTTGTTTCAAAATGATAACATCTAGAAGAAGAATTAAAGAATCTTTCTAATTTCTCATCAAGTTCATGAAAGTGAAAGTTTTTTCTAGTTAATTCAAGTGATACATCATTTCCACAAGTACATTTTGCATCAACTTTAAGTGAGTTACCTTGTTGAAATGTCAATTCTCTAATTAAAAAGATTAAGAATAATCTATCTTGATCTTTAACTTCTAAGAAAGAACCAATTTTACCATCTGGATATTTAATTCTAACACAAGATTGTAACATATCATTCATTTTCTCAACAATATCATAAAAGTTAGTATCATCAACCATAGAATATGCTTGAATTTCTTTTACTTTTGCAGGTCTAACCATAAATAAAGTTCCTGATGGATAGAATCTACCACAAGGTAACTCTCTAATATCACAATTGAAGTATTGTAAATCATCAACTCTACCTACATTCTCCACCACATTATCAGTAAATGAACTATCTGATACAAATGTATTGTTATTTTTTTTACCAGTTTCCATATCACCAAGATGTCTCTTTAAGTAATCCTCTTCGGTTAAATTTTCTTTTTTATTATCTGACATAATTTGTTATTATTTTTTTCTTACTTATTTATATATTGATAAGTTTTACTTCTCTATTATAGTAAATAATATAAACTATGTTTAAAATAAAAACCCCTTAGATTTCTCTAAGGGGTTTTTATTTAATTTATTATGAATTATGCATTTAAGAAACCACCTGCTGCAATAGCACCAGTTCTTAATATTGTAATGTTATTTACAATTATACCCATACCTTTTATTGGTTCTACATAAGTATCAAGAACACCAATTTGGTTATCTATTACATCTGCAGTATTATTCTCATCATCCATTTTGTTAAAGTAGTTGTATAAACCATTCTTACTTACATAAGTCTCACAAATAACATCTGCTCTAAGTTTAATTTCTGCTCTTACATCAGGAGTATTGAACTTCCATTGGTAATCAAGTAACATTCTTGATAATTCTCTTTCAAGTTCAATTAATACTTCTCTAACGTGTACTAAAGAAAGTGCTGATTTATATAGTACTAATGCAGTATTTTCTGTCTCAATAACATATCCTCTATTTCTTTTCAATACAATAGGATTCATTTGTGCAGTATTTAAGAACTCAATATCAGTTGGATCGAAATCAATTTCAAGTCCCGCAATATTAGTAACTCTACCATTTGTAACACCCGCTGCAATTGTCCAAGGTGTAACTGAACTAATGTTAGAAATATGTTTTCTAATATAAGTAGTTGCAACATAAGATGCAGGTGGGAAATCTAATGGTCTTCCGTTATCATTTACAGTGATGTAAGGAGTAAAGTAACCAACACAAGTTGTACCAACACCTTCACCAAATGAATACAAGAATGCAGGATTACTCTCAGGATCTCCTCCTTTTGCAATAAATTCTACTTGTAAAACACCTTCTGAGTTAACAAAACTTGGTGATGATGAATTTTTGAATGCTCTAATTGATGGCATGTTTAAGAAACCAAACACATCTAGTCTTTCTCCACAAATATCAACCAATTGTTGTTTAGATCTTTCAACTAATCCTAATCCGAATGAGTCAATTAAATATCTAAAGTCAAATGCTTCTTTATTAATCAATGATTTAAATAATGGTGTACCTTTGGCAACTAAGTTCAAAACTTGATTTTGTTTAGCTTCTGTACCATCAGGCATAGATGCTTGTCTAATTCTAAATCCTTTCATCGCAATTGCTTTATATGTTGTAGCATATTGATCAATTGATGAATATCTTGTTGCTTGATAATCTCCGTTATAACCACTTAGTGCGATTTTCGCATCACAACTAATTTCAGATAATGTTGTATCACCAACGTATTGTCTTTTACTCAAAACTCTTGTAAGTTTTCTTGCAACTTGACCAACTTCTAATACCACATCTGTAGTGTCGGCTTCTAAGAAATCACCAACTTTTAATTCAGTGTATCTTGAACCATTAACCAATATTTTATTAGGAACTTGAATATAACCTGTAGGTAATTCAATTTCAATAGTTTCTTTCAAGTTAGATTTTGCAGATTGAACATAAATAGTATTACACGATAAAGTATCTACTGATTCAGTACTTGACAATAAAATGTCTTTAAACCCAACATTTAAGTTTCCGATTGTATCTAAGTACATTCTCAAATAATGTTTAACATCATAGTCATAAAATACACTTACACTTGTTAAAGTTTCGGTAGTAACATTTTGAGAAACCTCATAAGCATAATAACCTGTGTAACCAAGTGATGTAGCCAATTGACTTGAATTTTCAATAGTTGCAGTATTATCAGTTATAGTAAACGTACCAGTATTTAATGATGATGTTGGAAATATTATATTCTCCAATACATTCAAATCTACTACATTATTAAAACTAACACCATCAAATATGATATAATTATGTCCTGCATATACTGAAGTTACAGAAGTCGCAGTTTCACCATTTATGAATACAACACCAACAGTTTCTCCAGTTTGTGCGTAAATATTAGCATCTCCATTATTATCTAAATACAATCTATTATTGTAGAAGAAATCTCCAGTATTTATATTTCCATTATAGAAATCTAAATAGAAATTTGAATATTTAGAAACAACACCAGTTGTTGTAGTTGTAACCAAATCGGTAGTCAACATACCATCAGTACCTAAGATAAATTCATTATCCTCTGTATAAAATACTAAGAATCCTTTTAGTATATCATCGATGTTAATAATATTAGTATTTAAAACAAATGATTTATTAAAACTTGTACTTGTTATTATATTTGTTATTGTTGTATCTTCTAAACTATACTTTTTATAATCAGTTGAATTTGTTAACATTGTCACCTTAGATTTATTAATACTATCAAGTATTGATACTAATCTATTGAACATTTTAAATCTTCTATATTGTTCATAATTTGATGTGTTATCAGAAACAGTATTTGTACCAGTAAATTCAACTTTAAATGATTTTGTAAATCCAGTAGGTGAGGTTACTTCAGTAACTGAATAATCAGTATTTAATAAAATATCACTGAATCCATTATCATCAACAGTAACATCAACCATAGAAAATGTTGCACTAGATGTACTACCAACAAATAAACCAGAGTTAATATTAAATCCTAAATATCCAAGTACAATATCAGTTGTAGAAACACTTGGTTTAACACCTTCTACAAAACTATCTACTTTTTTAATTTCACCAGTATTGTCTAAAACAAATGCAGAATAATAAGAAGCAGTAGTTGATTTATTTATATAATCAGATGCATTTACTGTCAATGAAGTAGTTGCACCAATTGATATATAGTTACCAATAATAGCATATGCCATATCATCAACACCATAAGTTATTGTTGTAGATTGTGTCGCTGAATAATCCAAAACAGAAGTTCTAGAAACACCATAAACAGAACCTTCACCAAACCAACCTGTTCTATATTCAATATTACTCAAAATAACACCTGTATCAGTTGGTACTGAACCAAATACGTGATTTGGTTGACCATAGTATGAAAAACTTGCACCACCAAATAATGATGTAACATTACCAGGTAAATCTAAAGGAACTTGAGCAAAGTCAACATTTTCAGATATTTTTTCTTTATAAGATAAGAAATCAATTTCTGTTTCTGAAGTACCAACAAGTGTATTACCAACAAGGTCAACTAAACCTGTATAGAAATCTTTTTCAATTAGTTCTGCATTAAATGAACAGAATAAACCAGTTGTGTCGGTATCTCTATTAATTGTTGTTTCGATAAATATATTTCTACCATTTAAATCTCTAAAATATGGAATAAGTGACAATCCTTCGTAGTAAGATAAAAGTGTTATGTTTCTATCATTTGCGAAGTTTCTTAATTGTTCTTTAATTAAACCTTGTGCATTAAAATATGCTGACCATCTTGTATCAACAGCTAATTCTTGGTAGTTTGACCAATCACCACCTACAATAACAACATCAACCATATAGTCTGATGCATAATCTGATGAGCTTACATAAGCTGGCATTTTTTCAGTAGAACCATACCATTCAAGTAATGTTCTATCGAATCCTGTAACCGCAGTTTTAACAACAAATACAGTAATGTATCTGTCAGATAAGTTAGTAAAACCTAAAGCCCTCTCAGTATATCCTACATCTCCTTTAGTTAAATTAATAAAAGATTCAGTATCTCTTTTCCAGAAACCAGTAGTGTCGAAAAATCTTCTATAAGGTCCTTCTCTTTTTATATCATTTTTATTAAATGATGATGTAGATAAAGATTTATATTCGATTTTATCTAATGTATCATCTGTTAATAACAAGTTCATTGCATAAACAGGAGTTGTTTCCAACATTTTTGATACAGTTCTGTGAAAGAAAGATCCCTTTCTCTCTAAATTTCTATCTAATTGACCGAAAACTGCTTCTAAATCAGTAACATTTGTTAGTCTAATTGGTGTATTAACTGGTCCTTTTTTAGAAACACCAATAACAAGGTTAGTTATTCCTTCTGTAACCGATGTACTAAACACTGACTTATCAATTTCTTCGATGAAGATACCAGGTCTTTTGTATTTTCCAATTTGAATTGCCATATTTTTATTTTAATTTTTTATTTTAATGTATATATTAAAAGAAAAAAACGATATTTTTTCTATTTTTGATTAACATTAGATATTTTTGTAATATATTCCTTCATATCATTCTCCAATTTCAACATTTTATCTTTGTGTTCTTTATCTTTAATGTTAAAATCATTTTGAGTTTTATTAATATTAGTTACTTTATCAAGCATTCTTTTTGTAATCTCCGCTATCTTAGTAGATAATATTTGTTTTGTATTTGGATCAGTTGTTAATCTTAATTCCACTTGAAAATCATCAAGTTTAACTTTATCATTAACATTATCTTCTCTCATCTTATCCATATCTCTATTCAATCTAGCTAAGTAAGTATAATCAACAAGAAAAGGATTTCTATCTGGTCCGTTCTGAACATCAGTACTACCTAGTATTTTAGTCAATTCCGACTCGATTAAAGAAGGATCTTTAGTTTTTGTATAAACTGCATCAATTAATGGTTTCTTAGTCTTATATTCAGCCAATTGCTTTGTAAGTGTTTCCATTTTTTCCTTAGCCATCTTTACATCAGGAGTATCTGTATTAAGAACATCAAATGCTTCAAATTTCTTTAAATACTTCATCATTATACTAGTTTTGATATTGGTTCGAAATCATTGTTCTCACCATATTTTTTATTAACCAATTCAGCAACATTTCTAGTACCACCAACTGATGTTTTTGTACCGGCAAGTCTATCAGTATCACCAATTGAATATAAAGATTTATCAGTATCATTTCCTAACCAACTAACCAAAGTAGGTTGTATTACTTTTGTTTGTGTAGTTTTACCCACAGTTACACTATTTAACTCAACTTTACTATTTACTAAAAGTTTTTTAAAATCCTCTAATTTCATTTTACTATATCTTAATAAATAATTACCGGCATCTCCTTTTGGAGAACTAACCATCGTATTTAATGCCTTTATAGTCGTACTACCTTGTGCATCAATGTATTTCTTGAAAAAGTATATTGATGTACAATATGATATATTTACATATCCACCTGCAATACCTTCAACAAAAATATAAATAGTTCTATCGTTATCATCTTCTTTACCTTTTACTTGTAATATCTTATTAGTGAATTTATTATTTTTAATATCTTCATTAGTAGTCAAATCAGAATTTTTTATAAATGATAATTCAACTTCTTTAATATCAGAAGCATTAGTCGCATTTACCTTTTCATCATTACCAATACTCAACTTAGTAGTTGGTGGTACGGCATCAGGTCCAAAATAGTCATCTAAAAATTTCTTTTGAGCGCCTTCTTTATATAATTTTTCACCATCTAATAAATTAGTTATCAACCTTCTAAATATTGCACCAGCACCCTCAACTAGTTTGTTACCAATTAGAATCTTGGTATCTTTACTGAAAATAGGTTGATATTTTCTTTGTTTTAGTATATCAAGTACCGCATCTTCCCAGATATTAAATGTTTTGTTATTTCTGTATGGACCATCTGAAGTCCCACTATTACCACTAGCATTCCCACCACCAAGTGGAGTATATTCATTATAAACACTTCTAGACACAACACCACCACTTCTACCACCTGGTATAACATTAGTAGTGTGTAATTTATAAGCTCTATTGAATAATTTTAATATTTCTATTATCGGATCAATTGAAAGAACCAATTTATCATTTTTAACATTTTCTAAATTACCCTCGATTTTATCTATCTCAGTCTTATCTATGGCAAATGCAGCATAATCTATTTTCTCATAGAAATAATCTTTTATCTTTTGAACTCTACTATCATCAGGTTTACTTGTTTCAAGACTTTTATCATCATCAGTTACTTCCTCTGTTGATACCGGTTTAGAAAGTTGTTTAGTTGTTGTAACAAAGTCTTGTAAAGGAACTTTTAAGTCACCTAAACCACCATATAGATTCTGACCATCAAATTGCAATGCTCTTTTTATAAATCTTGCAATTTTCTCAGCAACTATCGTTAGTTTTCTTTTATCTGTTAAAATTTCAATACTTTCTTTGAATAAAGGATCTTTTTCTTGAATTGTTGCTTTTTTATCACCAATTAAATATCTATTTATTTCTTTATAAAGATCTTTAATTATTTCTTTATTTTTAGAATCAACTGATTTTGCTATAATATCATTAATAAAAATAGAATCAACTCCAATACCTTTTTCTTTAGGTGAAATTAAAACTTCAATATCTTTTTTAAGTTTTGAATATGCTTGTGTTAAATGGTCTTCTGTACCAACAACATTATTTCTATCTATATTAGCACCTGGTTTATTACCAAGTGGATTTTTTCTAACTTCTGGTGTAGTAGGATTTTTATATTGTGCCTCAGTTAAATAATTCACAAAATCATTAAATCTAAATACTTCAGATTCTGTAGTCATTAGAGTTAGTTTTGATTTAAGTACTGATTGAGGTACTGAATCTGGTTTATATGTTTTAGTAGGAACATCTCTGAATATAATAAAGGCATTAGGTTCTTCTATTTTAGTAACTTTAACTACTTTACCATTATATAAATATTCTTTATTAACTTCAATTTGAATTTTTGTATTTAAAGTAACACCTAATTGTACTTTTTTATAATTACTTAAAATAAGAGCCAATGCCTTTAAATTTTTAATCATAAGAGGGTACATAGAACCTGGTGGATTATTTTCAGGAGTAGTTACTTCACTTTCCGGTGTAGAGCCATCTTTGAATTCCAATAAGAATTTTCTCCATTCTTCAAGTTCTTGCAATAATTTAGTTTTTTTATCCTCTTCAATTTCTGCCTTTTCAACATTAGAAATAGTATCATCAGTTATCGAAATTAAAATATCAACTTCTTTACCCCCATCAACAGCATCCTTTAACTCTTTAAGAAGTGCGAATATTATAACTCTAGCAACATCTTTTTTAGAATCTTCATTTATTCTACAAGATTCTAAAATTTCATTAAATTGGTCAGTTAATCTTGGTATAAGTCTTTTTATACTCATTATATTTATACCAATGCTTGCTTTTCTAATAGTGGCCATTATTAATCTACCAAGTAGTGAATCACCCCAAGGAATATCATTTTCAAAAGGTCCTGATCTAGTACCTGCCTCTTCTTTTATTAAATTTTCAATTTTTGTATATTTAGACTTATTTAAAAAATCCTCTCTTCTATTAAGATATTTCATATTAATTAATATTTTTATTGAGGTATATATTAAATATTATTTTTCTAAAAAATACTATTTAATATTAAAAAATGTTGTATATTTGTATAACAAAATAAGATAAGTATATGAAATTCAATATCGATAAAACAATTTGTATCAACTTAGAAGTAGTAAATGATCAACAACTACTTGCTATTGCATTGACTTATAACTTTAATTTCAAAGATCTTATTAAACTTAAAAATGATAAGATAAGTAAAATATGGTTTGAAATTAAATCAGAAGATGATTTTTCAATTCTTGCAATATTTAGTAATAGTTCACTTACTTTCTTATACGAAAATGGAAAATCATATTCAGATGATGATAGTTTAATATACTATGGTGGTTTAACTAAGAAAGAATATATTAAATTTATGAATATCATTCCTATTAAAACACCTAAGATGCCTAAACATCCTATGGCTTTAATTTCTTATGAAAACTATCTAAAAGAAGGTATATATGATATAGAAACTAAAAGTATGAACAATACTTTAGAAAGTAAAAATATCGATAAAAGAATTAAAGTAATTAATTTAGATAATTAATTTTTTATCAAAGAAATATATTGTATATTTGTATAACTAAAAAGATAAAAGACTATGGCCAATTTTAATAATATTAAATGTATTGATTTGACAGTGTATACCTATGATAAATTAAATGAAATTGGTATAGGTCTAAAATTAGCCAAACCATCATTATTAGGTGAAAATAAAAAAATTGGTATTAGTAAAATATGGTTTGATGTTGAAAATGGTAATGCAGTTATAGCATATACAGTAAAAGGTAGTGAAGAAATTCTTATTGCGGATAACTTCTTTGATTCTTTAAAAAGTATTAAACCAGTTACATTTGTCATACAAGATAAACCAAAACCTGAACCTAAAATTGTACCAGTAACTGAAAAAATAGAATTTGACATTGATACTATACTAGATAAAATCGGACAATATGGTATAGATTCAATAACTAAAGAAGAAAAAAACTTCTTAGATAAAAATTATTAAAATATTTTTAAATAAAAATTATAAAAAACCAGATATTATGTCTGGTTTTTTTTATTTAAAATATTTTTAATTTTTCAATCATCAAAATTTCAAAAAAAACGATGATGTGAAAATATTAGTGAGAAATAATATAAAATATATAAGACATATAAATTAAGAATACTAATGGGGATAATAGAATTGAAATACAACGATAAGTCTATCACAACAAAATCTGAAATTTTAAAAAAGTTACAAGAAGAAGAACTCTATTGGTTAATAGATTCTGAAGTCGAGTCTGCTATTGTAGAAATTAAGAAACATACTGTGATATGGCACGAAGGTATTTTTAAGTTTGGTAATTGGAAGTACGGAATATTTAAGAATGGTGGATTCTATGGTGTCTGGGAAAATGGAATCTGGGAAGATGGGGTCTTTAAGGGAACCTGGAAGAGTGGGGTAAAACTACTCTAATAAAAATAATGATTTATTGTTATGAGAAAGAGAAAAACTTTAGTTGAAAAAATTGGAACTAAAATTATATTTAACGACGATACAATAAAAATTAGCACAGAAGGAAATGAATGGTTTTTTGAAATTGGAACAGAATTAACAACAGATATTACAGAAGCAGTTTCTATATTAATGAGAGGAGATGGTGATGGACAAGTATGGAATATTGAAATTAAAGGAATAAATACTGAAGAAATAACACCACAGAAGAGTTTATATTGGCTAACTGGTGGTAATAAAGAATGGAAAAGTTTAGATAATTATAATAAGCCTTGGTGTGATTGTTATTTAGAATTTCAAGAAGAATTTGGATTTGTAATTATCAATTCAGTAAAAAGAGCAAAAACAATAGGTGATATTAGAGATTACTTTATACGAAATATCAATCTACCTGTTTTATATGACTTTGCATTAAGTAAAAATCTATTAAGATAATATAATAAAACCTATCAAAAGATAGGTTTTATTTTTTTAATATATAGTCTATGGAAAAGAAGTGTAATAAATGTAATTTATTAAAGGATATTAACCAGTTTCAGATTGATAAGAAAAGAAAGGATGGATTAACATATTCATGTAAATCTTACTTAAAAGAATATAGAAATAATTACTATATTATCAATAAAGAAGTAATAAAATCGAAAAATAAAGAATATTATAAAGAGAATAAAGAAAGTATAGATAAGTATAAAGAAAATTGGTACTTAGATAATAAAGATAATATTCTACAAAAAACGAAAGATAACTATTTTACAAACAGAGATTCTAAAATAGAATATCAAAAGATATATTCAAATAAAAATAAAGATATTCTAAGAGAATATTATTCAAAATATTCAAAAGAAAAAAGGGAAAATGATATTTTATATAATATATCTTGTAAAATTAGAAATTCTATTAGAAATTCTATTAGAAATTTTGGACATAGTAAAAAAATAGGAACACATGTAATACTTGGTTGTTCTTTTGAAGATTTCAAATTACATCTAGAATCTAAATTTGATTCTTGGATGACTTGGGAAAATAGAGGATTATATAATGGTGAGTTAAATTATGGTTGGGACATTGACCATATAATTCCACTATCAAGTGCCATAACAGAAGATGATATAATTAGATTAAATCATTATACAAATTTACAACCATTATGTAGTTATATAAATAGATATATAAAAAAAGATAAACTAAATTATGAGAATATCTCACTTCTTTGACTTAAATACCTTAATAACAACGAATAGTAAAGTTTGGATAGTTGATAAACTAAATCCTAATGAACCGATATTGAGAATACCTAAATCTGAATTTAATCTTATTAAAAAAGGAATTTATAGAAAAGATGGTATTAAGTTTGAAATATCAGGTGAGATATACTGGATGAGTGAAGACTTGATAAATAAAATTAAAATTAAATGTAAGAATAAAAAGTTAGATATATCCAATCTATCATTTTCTATGCAAGAATTTATGAATAAAGATATTATAGAGTCGAATGACTTTACAATACATTTAGAACATATACAACATCTTAAAAATACCAATGATGATATATATATTATTTGTTCTAAAAATACTAAAAATAATTATGAACTAATAATTTCTAAATTGGAAGAAAAATTGGAAGAAATTGGACTAAAAATTAAAAACTTTTATTTTATATCAGAAACTTTTTACAATAGAAATGAAGATGATATAAATAATAAGAAAGTTAAATTATTAACTCAACATTTAGTAGGATTTAAAACGGAAGGTAATAAATTTTCACATACGGAAATAACAAGATATGATACTATATCTTTCTATGATGATGAAGATAGAGTTACAGAGTTGGCAAAGAATGTTAATAATGTTTTACAATTTCTATTATCAAATTCAGAAGAATTAGTTAAGGAAAGAATTAAAGAGGTTATTAAAAACAATGAGTGTGTTCTAATTATAAATAAAGTAACATTTAATAAGGTTAATCTATTTATACAAACTAAAATACAACTACAATGGCAAAACTTAATCAAAAAATTTGAAAGTTTTGTATTTACAAATATTAATAAGTAATATATAATAAAAAATAATAAATAAAATGGATTTAAGTAATGAATGGTTAAGAAGAGATGTCGGTACAGTATCGGTTTATTATGGATATTCTAGAAATGTTACAAGTACTGATTCTGATAGAAGTTGGTCAATACTAAAAATATCAACAGTTGGTACAGTAGATAGTGTTTCTTGGAATGATAATTCTAAATTGGAATATATTGGAGTATGGAACGATAGAGTGGCAAATTTTACTACTCCAACCGGATCATTAGGAATTACATATAGTAAAACCGTAGGATCTTTTAACACAGTAAGTATAAATTCATCTTGGTCTTATTTAACTGGTGTAAATACTTATAAAATATCAGTAACCGACCAAAATGGTGTGTTATATAATTCAATGGGTTCACCATTTTTGAATAACTATGCAACCGAAAGTGAGAGAATAACTACTATAGTAAAAGGTGATAATAGATTTGTTTTTAATGGAACATCAGGAATGACATATTCATTTACTTTAACAGGTGTAAATCCAGTAGGTTCATCTGCATCAACAGTAACAATAACAACATAATAGAAAATAGTATAGTAAAAAAGAGTTGATATTTTATATCAACTCTTTTTTATTTTTTAACTCCAACAAATATATGTGATCGTCTTGTTACACTCCAAGTTATATTACTGGTCGCACCATAAACTGTCTTTAAAGTATTTCTTAAAGTATTATTGACACCTGTTGCGTCCCAAGTTGCAATAATTACAGTATATCCTACCGGAACTGAAATTAAATCGGATGATAATAAATCACAATTTACATTTATATCACCGTATGTATCATATGTATTAATACTAACAGTATTTCCAATTGAGTCGATTACTACAAGAGTATGTCCTCTATGCATATTAACAGTATCACTTGCAACAGTATTTCCATTAACTTTTATATAACCACCATAATTAGGATTAGAATTAAGATTCGTAGATTTAACTTCGATTAAATTTCTTTTTATCATTCCACTATATGTTATAATATCACCATTATTTTCATAAAATGAAAAAGTATTGTCTCTTTCATTACCTATCTTTATATCTAGTATATTATTTAGTCGACTACCTTTAATTTGACTAACATTTAATAATCCTTTATTTAATCTCATTTATCTCATCTTATTTTATTTACATATATATATATTAGTATTTACTAATCCTTTTTTTGAATCATTGCATTTTTAATCATATCATTAAGTGATCTGTTATCTATAATATCACCATTTGGTTTTTCATCTTCTTTTAAATCTTCTGCTCTTTTAACATCCGGATTTTCAATTTCATTATAACCTAAATCTTTTCTTAAATTTTTATAAAATTTTTCAAGTTCAGTTCTTTGTGTAGATAAAAATTTACCATTTTCCCTAATTTGACCAATTGTTTGATTAACAACCTCATGCATTCTAGCTGAGTTATCACCATTATCAACTTGTCTTAGTTGAGATAAAAAGTTTTTTCTTGTCATTTTAGAAAGAAATATAGCCTCAGCATACACCAAAGCATCTTCTCTCATTTTATTTTTAATATATGAATGTTCTTTTAATTGTGGAATATCACTTAGATATAAGTCAACTAATGACTCTAATACATCCATTGATTGATGAGTAGATACAGTTATATCCGCATCATAATCATACATTTCAATTTCACCTAAATCAGGCAAATCCTCAGGACGTGCAAGGTGTCTGGATATATCAAATTCATTGTTTTCAGACTGTATTTGATCAAACTCATCTTGTAATCTAGTTCTTTCTTTATCACTCTTTGACATAGTAGAAGGTTTTTTACAATATATATAAAAAAAATATTGTCCGTTATGGCAAAAGAGATAGTAGAAAAACAAATGATATTCACTACAAAGTTTGTAGATGAGGCATCAAATAAGATAAATGATGGTATTGTTATAAAAAGATACCAAAATCCTTGGTTAAAAAGTGAGGTTGGACTAAGAAGAGCAGGTGTCTCGTTTAGAATGTCACCTGATGAACAAGCAGAATATGTTAGATGTGCAGTAGATATACATTATTTTACCGAGATGTATTGTAAAGTTAAAACAGAAGATGGCTCAGTTGGTAAAATAGTACTTAGAGAATATCAAAAAGAAATATTAGATAACTTTGTAAATAGTAGATTTACAATACTTATGGCGAGTCGTCAGGTTGGTAAAACAATATCTGCATCAATCTTCATGTTACATACAATTCTATTTAGTAATGATAAAAATATAATGATTGTTGCGAATAAGGGAGATACTGCAGTAGAGATTGTAGATAAAATAAAATCCATCTATTCGTTATTACCATTTTTTTTAAAACCCGGTATTAAAACATGGAATCAAAAATCATTAACATTTGAAAATGGTTGTAGAATAAAAACATCTGCAAGATCTAAAACACCAGCAATTGGTTTTACCATTGATGTACTTTACTTAGATGAGTTTGCACACATTCCATCAAATATTATCGAACCATATTATACTGCTGCTTATCC
>Ga0105097_10000389_pt1 | contig 19798 bp, 40 predicted proteins | sample PPLLak12cMay2015_FD_87035 | JGI IMG/M metagenome (GOLD analysis project Ga0105097, IMG submission 87035) | Freshwater sediment microbial communities from Prairie Pothole Lake near Jamestown, North Dakota, USA - PPLs Lake P7 Core (1) Depth... | ecosystem: Environmental > Aquatic > Freshwater >...
TAGATCCTAAAGAAGAGCCTGTTCTAGATCCTAAAGAAGAGCCTGTTCTAGATCCTAAAGAAGAGCCTGTTCTAGATCCTAAAGAAGAGCCAATAGAGATTAAAGAAGAACCTGTTCTAATAACAACCAAAGTAACTGATTGCGTACCTATAAAAGAGTATTTAATTGCGCGCACAAAAGTTCAAGAAATTGCCCTAAGTAAAGAAGTCTGGGAAAAACCAGAAGATATTATAGAATCTGTAGTAAAATTACACGGCACAACTATGGAAGATTACCGTAATTCTGGATTAGGTCAATAAAATATATGGATGTATTCTATGGCTGAAGACCTTTGGAAACTACTCCAGGATTCTTTAAATTCATTAAAAGCAGAAATTAAAGACATCGGAGATAAATTTAATGACGCCCATAAGAACATATGGATAAAACTTACAGAACTTGAGGTTCGTCTAGACTCAGAAATTAAAAAAGACAAAAATGTCAGAGACGACCTGAAGTGGTTAGTTCCTATCATAGTTTCTGTTATAGCTATTCTTATAACATATTTTAGAAAGTAAAGGAAAATGTATGAAAAACGAAATATGGTTACCAGATAAAGACTCATTAATTCCAAATTTTGAGCCCTTTACAGATAAAGTTATTTCTTCTATAGATAACATAAATATTGCTATAGACAAGATTAAATGCTATCAACAGAAAATAGAAACATCTAAAAGACTATGGGAATTGACCTTCGACGCTGTTGAAGAAAATATAGCAATTTTAGATAATAGAGGGCTAATACGACGAGTAAACAAAGCTTTTACTTCTACAGTTCATAAAGACTTCACTGATGTTACTGGAAAGTTGATTTGTGACATTTTTTGCCAAGACATTACAAGTAAATGTGAAAATTCAGAAGAATTCTCTCCTTGTTTATGTAATCTGCGCTATATCAAATACCATGATAAGTTTTTTAGATTACAATTCAACCACATATACAACGCAGAAAAAAAGAGCGTAGGTTGTGTCTTTATCGCCGTAAACATCACTAAAGAAAAACAGATAGAAGAAGAGCTAAATAGCTTAAAAGAAAAGTACAAGAAAATCTTTGACTACTGCTTCGATGCTATTGTCTTATTTGACACTAAGACAGAAAGTATATTTGAAGTAAATCCTAGAGCTTGCGAACTCTATGGTTATGAAGAAGCTGAGTTCAAAACTCTCAATGCTTATAGTATTTCCGCAGAGTCAGAGCTTAGTAGAGACGTAATACGAAAAAAAGAAAATCATGTTGTTGTAAGAAGGCACAAACGCAAGAATGGAGAGATAATTTTTGTCGAGTTATCTCTCTCTTATTTTAGATTTAATGGTCAAGATCTTTGTTCTATGGTAGTTAGACAGATAAGCGATAAAGATAAGATTTTTGAATTAAGTGGAGATTAAAATATGGCAACGTCTACTACTAAAATTGTTATTAAACAAGGTGAAGCTAAAAATATTACTATCACTGTGAAAGATTCTGCGGGTACTGTTGTAGATTTATCTGCAGCAACTTTAACCTTAGGAGTTAAAGCTAATAGAACCGACACAGTATATTCTATATCTAAAGCAGATAGTTCTTTCACAAAAACTAGTGCTGCTTCTGGAATTGTTGTTGTAAAGTTAACAGCTACAGATACAAATCTAAGTGAAGGAGATTATATAGCTGATCTTAAGTGCTCATGGACTGGAGGAGTAACAGTTAACAAGACCTTAGATTTTATCATTCAAATTAAAACGGCGATAACGTCATAGGTTTACATTTTAGGGTTTCGGTTTAATATTAAATTAAAACTTTAGGAGAATTGTGTATGTCAATTAAGTTAAAAGTTAAAGATGTTTTTGATATGGATTCTGTTTTAACAAAGCTAGTAGAAAGAGACCTACCAATAAAAATCTCTTTTAAACTAGGAAAATTTGTAAAAGCTCTACTTGATCAAGCTAGAGGCATTGAAGAGAGTAGAGTTGCTTTAATGAAGAAGTATACTAAACAAGATGATAATGGTAAATTTATTATAGACCCTGACAAAGCAGAAGACTTTAGAAAAGAATTTGATGAACTATTAAAGGAAGACATAACTCTTCTATTAGATCCTTTACCATATTCTATTTTAACTGAAATTGATTATTTATCTATAAGCACAAGAGACATGATGGTACTAAGTCCTTTGTTTGAAGACGAACCTAAGGAAAAAAATTGATTCTACAAAAAATAAACTTTTTACTTGGAGATTCTACAGTTACAGCTGATGTACAAGATGCTATGGTTGTAGTGAAGAAGCCAAAGAAAAAGAAATCATTAATACTGAAAAGACTGAATAAGTTTGTAGTACGCTAAACTAGAGCAAGTTGAACTTATACTTGCTCTAGTTTTATGTGAAAAATTGATTATAATACGGTTCTAGCTGTTCGTTGTAATATCTCTGGAATTTAACTAGATCTTGTTTAGGAAAATGATTAGAGAAGTCTATCCATAAGATAGTAAGTTTTCCTCTGCTGTATTTAGCTTCCCCGAAGAATCCATATTCTTTATATTTATGCCCTATTTTTATTTCTTGTGCAACATCTGCATGAAGAAGCCCATATGAATCCCATAAATAAAGATCTTTATTAAATCCTATAAATCTAGCAGAATTGCCATTAGATGTAGCTTCTTGCATTTCTTTTCTATCAGGATTAATGAATAGTTCTACAGATCTGTTATATCCTTCTAGATAACCTAAAAATTCTTCATTTATATATTTTAAAAATCTCATATTACCCTCTTCTGTAAAAATTCTATATATATTTATATAAATAAGAATATAAATATAGGTGCTAACGGAGAGTAAAATGTATAAAAAGAAAAAAGACTGCACAGAGGCAACTGTTTGGTATAAAAGTAAAAGAGTTTATTTGTCAATTATAACTCTTTGCGCGTCCTATTTACAACTTAAATATGGATTAGTGATAGATGGACCTACCCAAGGATTAATCCTTGGCATTATTATGATAATTGTTGGAGTAAGAACAAACTCACCACTTGCGTGGTCTAACCCAAAAAATAAAGAAGAATAAAAGGAGAATTTTATGAGAAAATTTATCGCTGCTTTGATGGTAGTATTAATGTTTAGTTTTAGCGGATGTGCATTTATGTGCGCAAATGGTCCTCAGGTAGTAGAAAAACTAAATACAACTGTAGATACTTTAAAGATCTTAACTGATCAACTACAACTGTCTCTATTAAGTCAATATGATGCTGAAGTTGAACTTGCTTACATTGCTGCAAAAGGTTCATTAGCTGCAGCAAAGACTCTATTAGAGCAAACATGTCCTGATCCTACTTCTGTAGACGCCGTAGTTACAGCTGCTTATAAAGTAGCAATACCTCAGGCACTTGCTGGTGCTGCCAGAGCTAAGAAACTACAAAAAGGCAAATAACCTATCAAAGGCGCCCAAAAGGCGCCCTACCCCTTTATAGAGGACTTTATATGAAATATTTTGGGTGGAAACCAGATACTCCAGATTTTAGAGATTTTAGGTTTAAAGAGAAGGTAGAATATGTTGAAGAGCCTCCTGTAAAGTACCTAATCTGTGCTCCAATTAAAAATCAATTAAATCTAGGTTCTTGTGTTTTTAATGGCATAAGTTCTGCTATGGAAAATGCTGACATAGAGGTAAGGAACATTATTCCTCCTGTTCCATATTCTAGACTCTATGCTTATTATAAGTATAGAGAACTAGAAGGTATTCCCATAAATTATGATTCTGGGGCTTCAATAAGAGAAGCAATTAAGATTATTGCTAAAAACGGAATATGTCTAGAGTCTGTATGGCCTTATGACTTAGATTACTGGGCCTCTAAACCTTCAAAAGAAGCAGATCTAGACGCTGAAAATCATAAAATTTTAGAATATTATGCTCTTACTGATTTAAAAGATATGATTCAGAGTATTGCATCAGGATGGGGCTTTGTTTGCGGTATTGGATGTTATGAATCTTTTGACAGTGATTATACAGAAAAAACAGGAAAAGTTTTAGTTCCACAACCAAATGAAAGATTTCTAGGAGGCCACTGCATCTATTTCTGGGGATATGACAAACATCTCTTTGATGGAGAAGGTGGCTTTCATTTTCAAAACAGTTATGGTGCAGAATGGGGTAAAAAAGGCAGAGGCACTATTCCATTCAGCTATCTAAGTAATAGAAATCTTGCAACTGATTTCTGGACAATACGCAAATGAGAAAGTTTTGTTGGAACCTCATTCTTATTCCCGCGATAGCGTATTATTGGACTAAAGAAAAGGTAGTTAAATTAAAAAACAGAGTATTTAAATGAAATATCTAATGATTTTAATACTTTGTTTTTTGCCTTCTTGTACTTCAATAAATATTGATGCTTTGCCTATGATGGATACGTCTACTGTTAGATATGTTACTGTATCAGTATATGGAATTACTGGGTTTAAAGGCATGATAATAGATCGCTATCAATATGACCCTGTAGCAAACAAAGAAACATTACTTAAAAGTGATGCTTTTGGTCCAGGCAGTCAACCAATAAAACTGCCAAATGTACCATTTATTCCGTGAGGATTATTATGTGGAAATGGATAAAATTACTCTGGGAAACGCTTATGGATTTCTTCGGCAGATACAAAAAGCTAAAAACTGAAGAAGAAGCAGAAAGAAAAGTTCATTACGAAGAAATTAAAGAACAAAATAGAGCAGATATAGAAGATTTTCATGAAGAAGTAATCAACAGTCCTGATCCTAATGCTACCGTTGATTCTCAATTAAGAAGTCTTGATTTAGTTGAATGAGGAGATAAAATGTATAAAATATTAATTTCAGTATTTTTACTACTAACTTTAAGTAGTTGTGCTAGCACTGTTTCAGTAAATAGATCCTATCTTCCAAAACCTACAGTAAAATTTACACAAGAACAGTTAGATAGAACTCCTGTTGATGTAAAAGAAACTATTCGTAATAGAGAAATTCAATGGAATTCTATTTATGATGACTATATTAAATAGCCTATACTTCTTATATAAATAGTTCTAAAGAGTAAGGAAAACTTTTATGACCGCAAAGAATGATCTTATAGTTAGAATTAAAAGAAGGCTAGGTTGGCCTAGTATAAAGCTAGAAGTTGAAGATGAAACTATATCTCAACACATAGATTTTGCAAAAAAGAAATTTATTAGATATGCTGTAGGTCAGGCTACACAAGAAGTCTTTTTTACTGTTATGCTATCTGCAAATCAGTATCTATATGACTTGCCTGATGGCGTTACTGACATAGTAGCATATAACATGGACTCTGCAAACCTCGGAGGCATTAATACGCTTTTTACAATATCTAATGCTTTATATGAGCAGGGATTGTTTGGTATTCTAGATCCATCGCATGTTCAAGGATATAACTTAATATCTTATCATGCGGCTTTAGACTTTTTAGAGACATTACGCAGATATACGCCGGAAGAATATAACTATAAATACCACAGCTATACAAACCAGCTTGAAGTTCAGCCTCCTCCTCCATCTGGTAACAGTCTACTATATGGTGATTATACATATGACTCGCCTGGATGGTTACTTCTTAAAACATATATGCTTAAAGATTCTACCCTGCCTGAATACACAGACGATTTTCTAAATGCTGATCTCTATGAAAATACTATGTGGATTGAAGACTATTCTAGAGCATTAACAAAAGAATCTTTAGGTTTAATACGCCGCAAGTTCTCTTCTTTCTCTGCTTTAGGCAATCAAGGCACAAGCCTAGATGGCGGGGATTTGTTATCTGAATCAAAAGCTGAAATAGAAGAGCTGGAAAAAGCATTAAGAGAAGTAGAGACATGGGAAGGCGGTATTCTTACTTGTGGGTAACAAATAATCATGTCTAATATACTAAACACCTCAGGTCCTACATGGGCAGTAGATACAAGAGAGCAGACATATGAACATGATCTGTTTGAAAGTCTTTGTGTAGAATCTAATGATATTTTTGGCACAGAAGTAGATTATTATGTTTTAACTTCTATAGATGATAATAATGCTGATCCTTTTTACGGTGAAGACCAAAATGAATATTATTCTGGGCCTTTTAAGACTAAAGTTACATATAAACCAACAACAGAGCTTTCTTTAATAGACATGTTTGGTATTACAAGTCAAGAAAATATAACTTTTGCGCAAATGCCAAAGTTCACTTTTAATAGAGATGTAGACGAAAGCAGACTTCCTATGGCCGGAGATATTGTGCATATGCCATGGAATGATAGAACGTATTCTATCACAGATGTTGGAGAAGAAGAAAATATATTTCTGTCGAGAAAATTTGTTTGGGAATTTATGATGAGGCCTTATAAAAATACAAATCTAAGTGCAGCAGTTTTTACTGATGACATAACAGATACACTCCCTCTATGCGCATGGGGTGATAACGAGTTCATTGAACACGAAACTAATGTTGTTGACAATTATGCTGATCTGCCTTCTTATGATTCTGTATACGGAGTCATGTAATGAGCCATTTTTACTATAAGTCATTAAGAAACACAAACCTAGCTTTTTTAGATATATTTAACAATATTCAGATAGCTAAATACGATAGAAGTGGCAACGTCTTGTCACTACATACTGTTCCTGTTAAATGGGCTCCAAAAGAAAAGTCATACATGTGGGCTAAAGACCAAAAACATGAAAAGGCCACACCTTTAATCGCTGTTCAGCTTATCTCCGTAGAGCCAGATCCATCCAGAATTACTGGAAAGACTCAAGAGATATATTCTTCAATTAATAGTGGAACTAATTCGTACAAAGCCCATATGCTTCCGTCTCCTTATGTTCTAGACTATCAAGTAACCATTATTGCGAATTATACTGTAGAAGCCGATCAGATTCTAGAAGCCATTTTTGCGTCTTTTAATCCATATATTTTTATCAGAACTAAAGTAACAGAATACGACGAAGAGGCATATGACCTTAAGGTTATATTAACTAGCGCTACTCCAGATTTAAATATCCCTATGGCAGAAGATGAGTATAGATGGACTGTATGGAATTTAACCTTTACTATTCATGGATATTTCTTTAAACCTTTGCTTGGTGATGGAGAAGATGGAAGCAGTTCTGGTGTTATAAATAGTATTATAAGAATGTATTGGTTAGACGAAGACGCCTTCGATTCTAGAGAAATGGAAACTACTTTTACTTCAGGAGCCTCCGGTACATATTCTTATTCAGCAAGACAGCTATTTGAGGGATACGATGAGGATGCAGCCATGATGATTAAATATGAGATCTTTGACTAATGAAATTTTTGACATATTTAAATGAAGCTTTGCCCCTTAGTAAGGCTAAGCATTTTACAAAAATGTATAATAGAAAGCTTCATGATGAAGCCTTTAAAGGCAAAGATAGAATTTACATAAAATTTGAAAATAAAGAAAGAAATACCTATGTAAATGATACTATAAAATATGTTCTATCAAAAATAGGATATGAAATAATAGATTATGTTGTAGGAACTGCCAAAAAGATAGATAAGTCAGATAATAGAATATTTAAAATTGGTAGAATCTTGACAAAAGAGGATCTAGGCAACTTTAATGATTCAAGAAAAGCTATGTTAGATATATTTTTACATGATGAAAATAGGAAATCTGCAAAGCTTAAAGACCCATACATTGTCTTGTCTAGGCATCCATATGACATTGCTGGAATGTCTACAGACAGAGGATGGAGTAGCTGTATGGCACTAGGCGGGGCTGAGGCAGGATACTTACCTACAGAGATTAAAGGTGGTACAATTGTTGCATATCTTATTAATGGTAATGATAGAAATATTAATAAGCCTGTAGCTAGGATTGCAATAAAGCCGTTTATTAACAAGAAAACTAAGAAAATTAAGATGATAACCTGTAATAGAATATATGGAACAGCTACTGAGAACTTTTATAAAGAAGTCAATAGGTTAGTAAACAAACTTTTCACTGATATACCAGTAGGTGAATACCAAATTGATGACGACAAATTTTATTCAGGAGATTATGGAACAGATTCAGTGCCCCATTTTGGTGATAAAGAAATAGAAATTAAAACAATACAAGATGTTTTTACCAAAATCAAAGACATGAATTTGTTTTTTAATTATTTTCCTGTAGGCACCAGAGCTAAATCATATAGAGATGATGGCATTTATATCGCCGATCTTGATAAATTTTATGGTTCTATTACTCATAAAGACATAAAGAAAATATTTAAGGAATACAAGAATACAGATTTTAGTGATAACATATATGTTACTAAACTTCTTATATTCAATGCATTTAGAAGAGGCGTAGCTAACCAAGGCAAAGAATTATTTTCAATACTAGCTAAAATTTCTGCGCAAGATTCAAGATATTATGGAAGCTTTGAACTTAATGCAAATGTGTATCCTCCTATATCAGATGATATGATTAAACAGGTAGGCAAAATATATATACCTGAAGCAATAGGAAGTATTCATTTTCTAGATAAATTTTTTGCAGACAATAAACTTTTAGCTAAAATTGCAAAAGAAATCATAGCAAGTATCAGGTCTGGTGACAGAACACTTATAGGTAAAATTTAAATGGTTACAGTTTCAAGAGCTACACCCACAAACTTCAGTTTAGTTTTAACTAAATTTCCTTCTTTAACATCTCTAAGAGATCAGGATAAGGTTACTCTGCATCTGTTTGAGACTGTAATACCATCCATGACGATTCCTGCTATAGAAAATAGATGGATGTCTATTTTAGCAAGATCAGATCCTGTGCATGACATTGACTATGGAGAATGGAACGTAAGCTTTGTTGTTGATAGTAATTTTGAGAACTGGATTATACTTCATGACTACTTAAAATATGTTACGTCGTCATCTGCTAATCCAGATCTAGACCATATATATCCTAAAGATAACACGATACGCGGCAGTTTAGTTATTAGTGATAATTATAGAACTACTGTACTTACTGTTAACTTTTATGACGTATGGCTCTCTTCACTAGGAGAGGTTAGATTAACATACAGAGACGGTGATATGTATATTGAGGGGTCTGCAACATTCAAATATAGCTATTATGACATTGAAACTCCTTAATATGTTGATATTTCGTCTTCATCCCACATACTTTCTTTAACAGGCTGCCCATTTTCATCTACCAGCATTGTAAATATCATTGGGCCGCTGCTCCAGACTGTAATCTGTTCTACTTCTTCAAACACTCTACCATCAGGGAATATATACTTAAATAGATCATAAGTTACATCATACATTCCAAAAAGGTGCTTGCCGCTTCTTTCAGTTTTAACTTGGTTTATTGCTAAATTCTTTTCAGGAAGCCTTTCTACAGTTCCGTCCTCATAAACCCTTATTGAATATTCTGTGCACCTTTTTGATTGAGAAGATATTAAATCTCTGGCCCAGACATTTAATCCAAAAAACTGGTCGCATCTCATTTTTAGCCCCTTTTATTTACAATGTTTATCGATTGCGTCTACGGTTGCACGAATAAATCTTTTGTTTCCTGTATAAACGTCATTATACATTTCCATAATTTTTTGGTCATGATTCATGGAAATCAGATCTCTAGAATTTTGAGTTTCGTACATGATAAAAAGGCGATCAAAAATAAATTCTTGAGGATTCTTAAACACAAATCTAAATCCAATAGCCAATCTGATAACTTTACTTGAATTAGATACAGAATTGACATCAGCAAGATTCCAACAAACAACAGCAGTCTTGCCGTCTTCCATAACAATCTGATCCCATTTTATTGCACTAAACCAAGAATATTGTTTCATTGTCTGTTCAATGCTCTTAGATTGAAAATTTACAAGTTTAGCAGCTTTTACAGACTCAATTTGGGCACTTTGGGCCATAACAAAAGAAGTTAAAGCGCACATAAACACAATAGACATCATCAGTCTTTTAATCATTAGTTTTCTCCTTAATTAAGTTTTTCTCGTATGTATCAAGTATTGTTCTATAGACCAACATATTAGGTCTAAATTTTCTGAAATAATCAGAATCTTCTCCATTAATAATTCTTGATAGAGCCGCGGCTACTCCAGGAGATCGTGAGAAGCCTGCCGTGCAATTTACTACAATTTCTTTAATACTATCTTTCCATTTATCCACAAACTCGAGAATTTTGGTTGCCTGAACTTCAGTAAATAAGTCAAACATTCCTTCATGGGCCGTATCAACATCATGGAACTTAAGAATCATTGTAGCGCGTCTGTTCTTGTTGTCCATTATGGTATAATAACTCTGGCCTGGATTACGTATACTGATAAGAATATGAGGAACATAGAACATATCCCCAAAGTTCTTAATCACGGATTCTGCCACGGGTGTAATTTTCATATTAGGCTCCTACTTCAAAGGTATGAAAAACATATCCTATGTCCATAAATGAAGTTCCGATATATTTCAAATTATTTATGGAAAATTCTTGGCCTGTAGCAAAAGTCATAAAAGTACGTTTTACAGGGGTAGCATTTTTATCAACCAGTGCCCATAAAAAAGACCATCACCTTGAGCACCAACAGTTAAAATTTTACCTCCTTCTGGAATCATAAGGTCAGTTTCAACGCTTAATTCATACTTGTAGATAACCATGATAACCTCCTCAATTTTAGGTTTATTATATCATAAAACAAAAAGAAAGGGACTATTTTCTATAAAAAGATTACACCAAATTCATTTTCTGATATGCTGTAGATAATCTTTTTGATGCCTACGGCCTTTATATATTTCATGCAATGGACACAGGGTCTAGCCAACATAAGATCTCCTGCTAGATTAATTCTTAAAACAAATATGCTTGCGTTAGTTAGATCTGTTTTGGCATTAAGTATAGCAGCTACTTCTGCGTGCACACTTCCAGGCCACCTAGAGAAGCGAGGGTGAAGATTTTTTGCTGATCTTATAGAATTAGTACCTACAGACAGAATCTTATTCTTGTTGAATATGACAACCCCGAACCTAAACCGTATATGGCCAGATTTCTTTGTTTCTAGCAAAGCCTTCTTTAATAGAGTATTCTGACTTACCATTGGCTTCTCCAGTAAAAATTATGGATACCACCTTTCGTTTACTCTCTTATTTCTATATAGATGATAAACTCTACCATGTTTAAAGGTAATTTTAGCATCTAATTCCACGGTGTAGCCGAATGGGTTGTATGTGTTGACGATTGGAATAAATGCATATCCGCTTGTGGTTTTCTCATTGATATACCAAATCCAGACTTCTTGAGTCTGATTTTCAAAAGTTGTCGCGTCTACGCCAGTAGGGGCGCCAACTATGTTATATACTTCATCATATGTCATTCCATGCCTAATATTGTTCCAGACTGCATCATTTAATGCTGGAGTGTTTAAATTGGTTGGCATACAAGAAAATACTGACAAAGCCATTAAAATTATCATAAAATTTTTCATAGGTCCTCCAGCCTTATAGAATCTTGGTGCTTCTTAAAATTCTTCATATATTGCTTACGGCATTTAACCTTAGCTTTCCATCCGTTAAATTCAGCGCAAGAAGTTTTTTCTTGCTTTCTCATTTGGTGTTTTACAAAAATTGCCTCATAACCTTCTTCTGTAGGCGCAATATGCAAAGTTCTAGACCTCAGACACCATTCACATGTGCGTTCCCATCTACGACAATATCCCATGATTTCTCCTTTAAGTTAATTCATGGAATTTCCTCCTTTATAATATTTATTCTACTTTTCAATAGCCTTTACCTTCTTATCTCTTTTACGGTTGTATTTTTTCTTAGAGTCAACAGTAACCCCTCTTTTTAACTTTTCTACAGCCTCCAAAGGTAACCGAGGAATTATTGGTTTATTGTCTTCTTTCATTTATTTTCTCCAGTCTGTGTTAGACCAAATTACTTCATTAAACCATGAACTAGACTCGTCCTTTAGTTGATACACTAGAAGTCTGAATTCGCTTAAGGACATATTGCCATTATTTAAATCATTGACATACATGTCAAGGCTAGAGATCGCGCCTTTCATTCTATTTATGAGAATTTCTTTTGTTTCTGTATAGGTTCTCATATAGACACCTCCTAAGAATTTTCTTCCTCATCTGCCAAGGCTTTAAATCTCATACCTAGACTTAGGCAAATATTACATGAACACTTCTTTTCTCCTCTGCCTCCTACATGAGTGCCTAGATACTCAGACCAGCATTTATCACATAAAGAATTTGGATCTTTGGTATATTCTTCACAATATGGACAAGTATGTTGATCGATCATTCTATACCTCCATAAAAGTTAATCGTGTTTATGATGATATGCATCCAGATGATCATCAATTGGATCATCCAAAGTACCTTTAAGTTCGTAGAAAAGGTTGATTAATCCTTGATCATGTAACCAATTAAAATACGTCTTGTCAATTACAATTTTAGAAAACAGTTTGCATAGAAGTTCTACATCTTTTTTTGATAGCATTACACCGTTATAGATCATAAAGTCTCCTATCCAATTATTTCCCAATCATCAAATTCAGAAGGAAGTACTGCAGCATCTAACCCAAGAGGTATTTGCGTATCACAGTATCTGTTTCCTTTATCAAATCCAGAAAGTACAATCATTTTTCCTACTAAAGGAGAAATCTGACACAGCATACATGTACAATTGCCATATTTAAAAAGGGTTCCATAGCGAACTTTTCTGCGTTCTATTTCAAAAGCCTCAGGAATTATTTCCTTAACAAGATGTTCAGCATGCACTATTATTGCTAACTTCCTAATAGTTCCAGCATCTACAGAGATTTTCTCGCCATCTTTTTTAACATAATTTTCCATTTTAAGTTCTCCTTGTTTTAATGTGGTGGGCCCACGAGGACTTGAACCTCGACTCTTATTCTTATGAGGAATTTGCTTTACCTTTAAGCTATGGGCCCATGTTATTTTGTGCGCACCTGAGAGGATTCGAACCTCTGGCCAGCGGATTAGAAGTCCGCTGCTCTATCCAGCTGAGCTACAGGCGCATTTTATATTTATTTCAAAAGCTTGATGCCGGGATTTTCAGTTTTGATGTTATAAAAATCTTCGGCAAGTTTAGTTAAAACATGATACCCATGACCAAAGATAGGAGATGCGCCCTTACTTCCTTTAGTCTCATGGCTAGAAAAGTATGTAATGACATTATAATACGCCCACATACTTTCATCCATATTGAACATATTCAAGATTTTAGAAGAATCTTGAAGAAGATTAGCAGAAAGGCGTTTACCAAGATATTTCTTATCTTCTAAGAAGACCTTGAATTGGTTTTTTGTGAAAGGGATTTTAGCCCAATCTTGCCAAATCCCAACGTTTATCTGGAAATTTGTCATATGGCTGATAAAATCAGTATGCAGCCTCTGTGGAGAGTTAATAAAGTGCTGATATGTTTTGGAAAACAGGGATTTTTTACCGAATACTTGGCCATTAGAGCATAATGCCCTAAATCCATAGAGCTCATAGCCAAAGCTCGTTTTGCCGTCGTATCCGTTAAAGAACCGCAATGCTAATCCAACAACATCAGCAGGCATAATTTCCATGTTTAATTTATCATCATCAAAGACCCAGTCGCATTTCCACCTACGACCGATAGAATCAAGATGATGATTTTCTTTAGTCACTTTGTAAGCTCCCATTGCTTCTGAAAAGAGGTTAAATACTTGGCGGTTATAAACAACCTCATAGTCTTTAGAGATAATACCTAGTTCGTCGTTAGTTTCCTCATTAATGAGAACGAACTTGTTAGGAATCTCTCTGCCGCTTTGCCGAAAAATAGGCTCTTTGACTACGTTGAAAAAGGGTTCCATAATTTACCTCCAAGTTTTAGTTATATTATATCATAACCGAGGAAAAAGGGACCTTTTTAAAAGTGATTTTAAATTGCGTTAATATTTTAACGCAATTAATATTTTAACGCAATTTAAAATCTCATCCCAGTTGTATATGGGGCTTTTCTGAATACTAATTCTATATGGATAAGCATTCACCTGAATAACTCCAGGAGTTGCTAAAATTCGTTCAACCAAAATTTTAGTATAAGTAAATTGTTCGCCATATGACGTCTTTGACACCAGCTGTTCTCTTGTGTGAATGTCTACGTACTGGTTATTAGGAAAAGACTCAATAATTACACCAGGAATAAAATCCTTTTTAATATTCATATTAAATCTCCTTATAAAGATGCGCAGAAGTCCTATAGGGCTTCTGCGCTGTTAAGTTATACGATTAAGCAAGTTTCAACATTCCGCGAAGATCGTACTTACATGAATCGCAAAGAACCATCGCCTCGCCTTCAAAATCATGAGAACCCTCCCTGACGTAAAATTTCCTGGCGTCATTAGCCTTATCATCACAATTATCGCAGTAAACTACCTTTTCTTTGGGTTTAGACTCCTGTTCTTTTTTAGGAGTAAAAGACTCCTTTTCATCCTCCATGAAGAATTCAATTTTGCCGTTTTCGTCAACGTCGGCCCTCATTTTGACGACTTTAACTTCACCAGTAAAAGGATTGAATCCGATACCAAAGCCGTAACCCATGACGTTTTTCATTTTGCAACCTCCTCAGTTTTAAGTTTATTATATCATAAAGCTTTAAGAAAGGGACCTACTTTTTACAAGCTCAGTAAGTTTTTCTTTAGTGTTAAATTCTTCACCATTTTCCAGAACAAACTCCAGCAGACCGTTAAGGATCTTACCAACCTCTCTGCCAGGACTAATACCAAGAATCTCCTGGATGTCATGGCCATTAAGGGCAAGCTGTGTAACTTTATCGGGAATGTTAATGTTATTAAACTTCCTTACTAAAGCTACCAGATGAGAAAATGGTCTGTTATCCTTTGCGAGATTACCGGCCCTGTCAGCCATCTTCATTCTAAGAAAATCAAAGAAGCTAATACCATGATCTGCAAGCCGCTTTAGAAGTCTCCTAGAAGCTCTAGGCGTTAAGTTAGATATTAGATTCATATGGACTTTAATGATGTTAGTTACACACAGAATCTCGTCATTGCTGAATCTCATAGCCTCCAATTCTTTCCTAACAATATCTGCTCCAATATCTTCATGCTCAAGAAAGTGCCCTTCTTTAAAAGCTTCAGGCTTACCAACATCATGAAGATACGCAGCAAGTTTTAATAAAGGATATCTTGGAGATATGTGATCACCGGCAAGCATATTATGTTCAAACACAGTCTCTTTATGGTAATCACCGCCTTCAAAGCCTATAGTCTTTTCAAGAGAAGGAAAAACATTCCGCAAAATTCCAATCTCATGAAGAGCATTAAAAAATCTAGAGGCATATTTGTTTTTTAATGCCTTAAGTACTTCTAACCTGATTCTCTCAGGAGCTACATAATTAACCAAATAACCTAACTCTCTAAGAGCTACCAAAGTCTCAAAATCAAACTCCCCGTCAATAGAAGCTTTAAACCTTGCTGCCCTTATGATCCTTACAGGGTCTTCATTAATTCTATCCCTAGGATCACCAACAAACTTTATAATTCTTTTCTTGAGGTCTTTACGACCTTCGTGGATGTCTACCAGATCTCCAGATATAGGACATAAAGCCAAGGAGTTAATGGTAAGGTCTCTGCGAGAGAGATCCTCTTCAATAGAATCAGCATACTTAATCTGAGCTTTACCAGAATGGCCTGTATAGGTATCAGACCTAAAGGTTGCTACTTCTATCGATTCCACAATCACTACGCCAAAAGTTTTACCTACAAGATTAACTTCAAGATCAGAAAACAGCTCAATGATTTCATCAGGTTTAGCTGAAGTTACTAAGTCTTCATCAGCTACCTTTTTATCCAGAAACAAATCACGGACAGCTCCACCTACTATGAAGACCTGGTGATTTGCTTCGCACAGACGTTTAATGATTTTCTCTATCATAGTAGTATTATATTACAGATTTTAGAAAAAGGGACCTAGAAAATAGAAATAAGTCTCTATTTTCTAGGTCATTTGATGAATTTAGATTTTAACCCAGTTTACAAACTTCTTGTCTTTGAAATAGCGTTTAGCCCGATGAAGAAATCCAGGCAAAGCTTTTTCAATCTTAAAAGGAATATTCCTTTTAAGAACATCTTTGTTTTTCCAGCGCTGGGCACGATCATGAGCAATTCTAATCATCTGCTCTTTGCTATAATTGTCCATATATTCATTCCACTGAGCATATCCTACAAGAACTCTGTCGCCCTCCGGATATGCTACCAACACGCCGACCTTCTCATTGTTAATCGCGGATTTTACAAACTTCTCAACTTCAGTTTTAGCTTTTCTCCCAGCAAAGGTGCCTAGAACAGCTTTGGCAAATTCTTTGCTCATGTGCCGGGTGTCTGCGGGTTGATGAATGTATTCTACTAGTGTTTTAGCCATGACCCAATTCCTCCTTGTTTTTGTTTTATGTTTCTAAAGCTTCAATAATTTTGCCGTTTTCAATTTTTATGACGCCAGTAAATGCTGGGGTACTTGCAGATGGATAAATTTCTTCAGTATCACAAGAAAAGCTGCCATTAAGGTTTACAATATATCTTTGTAGATCCCTTTCTGTTGGATTAGTATAGAAGTACAGGCGGTCAGCAATATCTGTGCCTCTGCTTTCATGAATAAGAAACAGCCCTCTTTTAAATGCATCTGGAAAAGCCTCTTGTAAAATCTTTCTATTTTCCGGGTATTCATCTGCTAGGTCATTAATTGCATTATGAAAATTTCTCATACCGCGTCTCCTTATTCGTATTTAGATATTAACATCTTCAAATCTGTAATCAAATTGTTTGTTAATTTTGTTTCTTTAAAGCACGCATCTATTGTGCCGTAAAACTCTTCAAGACAAGAAACTAGAAGTCTTTTTATCTTTTCTTCATCAGGTTTATCCGGAAGAGACGACTCATGATAAGCTTTCTCCAGCCATTTTTCCTTAACATAGAAAAACCTTTCAACTTCTTCCATAGGAACTTCGCCGCGCCTAATCGCTTTAAGATGTTCTCTTGCTCTAGTAAGGTCCAAATCTCCAAAAAGAAGAATTTGCTCAACTTCATCTAGAAGTCTTATAACATGTGCGGCGAACTTAACATCATACCCGAAGTCTTCTATAGTTTTAACCCTAGACCCTATAGGATTTTTGGTCTTCATTTTGTGCATTTGGCTGTAGGAATACCCCTTGAATTTATACCAGGCACCTTTATGAAGAAAATCTTTTCTTTGGTCTCTGACCATATTACCTATTTTAGTTGAATGGACAATACACCTAGTTGGAACAAACAAAGTATCTACCATGTTAGGGTTGTTATCCATACACAACTGAAAAAACTTTACAATATTGTAAACTGTTATGTCATATTCCCTATTAGTTTCTTTATCAGTAACATGATGCTGTTGATATTGATTAAACCTTTTAACTTGGTGCCCAAAACCTAGAATTTCTCCTGAGATATGTGGAAATACAATTTCTTTATTTGGTATACAGAACCCTACAATATCCCAATCAGAAGTATCAGAAGACATTCCATAGGCAATAGACCCAGTTATTACTTCATATTGAGTATTAGTAGCATAACTAGGAGGATTTATTAAGCCTCTTTTACTAAGATGTAAAACCTTACTAGCCATGCTACGCCTCCGTATTAAGCTTTAAAGATTCATCAAGTAAAACAAAAATGCATGTGTTAATAATTCTGTAAAATTCAACTACTGAAATATCTTCAGAGTATGTCATCCCTCTGCCGATATGTTTAAACCAGCTGATTGAAAAATTAGTAGGCTTAAACAAAAAATTTGGTGCAGCCATCGCGCAGTCTGGCCCGTGCTCTTCATCAGGATCACAGACGCAGTCATAAACATATTGCTGAAACGAGAAGATTCTGTTGTCAAAAGAGTAGAATTCAATATCTTTAGTTTGCTTTTCGATAAAGAACTCAAGTAAATGTAAAAGCCCGCTAACAATGTCTTCATGTCCTTTTAACATGTTATTCCTCCTCGTCAAAACCGTCTTTAAATTCATTTTTGTATTTACTGATTTCTTCATGTGCAGCCAAAATGGCTTCTCTAAGAGTATCATGCCATTTATTTTCTTCTACGTAGAAGGATGTAGAAATATCACACGGACCTTCTTCCATCGGAACATTTTGGCATCCTTCAAAAGACACAGTCCAGTGGCCATTGTCGTCGAAAATTACCGCAGGGCAAAATCCTTCATGAGTAATTCCTTCAAGCCAGTTGAGAAGTTCAGTGTCGGTCATTAGATATCTCCTTAGTTATTATATCATATTAAACTTAGAATGTTAAACAGTTTCCCTTCTGGTAGAAGTAATTTCAGTGGGCAGTACACACAACCAGCATTTTTTGCCAGGAACAATTAACCGCACTTTAGTATGCCCAGTGCTGTGAACCAAATATTCACGACCTTGATACATTGCCCAGATCTTAGTTAATCTCCATTCATAATAATGGATTCTTTTTCCTAACCCAATTTTCATGAAGTCATATTGCCTAATTTTGGGCTTTTCAGGAGCAGGCGCTTTAGCATTTCTTGCTTCGTAATATTCCTGCACTGTTGCTCTGCCAGTAACTGTTATGTTATCAAGGGTGCGGCACTTGTAATGCCAAGTTCTTTTTTCTGCGTCAACAATCGTTACTTTGTGATACCCATAAAGCTTACCGCGGGTTACTCTGCTAAGCTTTATGATAATGCCAGTAAGATATGGCATTTTCTTTTTATTAGTAGGAATTTTTACAATGTCGCGAATATTGACACTGATGCTTTGCGGGCGAGCAGAAGGATTTACCCTAGCATTAATGAACTGTTGGATGTTGTAATCAAATCCATACTTTTGCCATGCAGAAATAAATTGATTAAGTTTATATTCATTATCTTTATACTGATTAACGACAACCGAAAGGTCATGGGCGTTTTTAAGATTGGGGTTGATGTCAGGATGTACCATCCTAATTGCCTTTGCGTATGAATTCGCTGCCATCGTCCATAACCTCCAAGTTTTAGGTTTATTATATCATGCCTAGAACAAAAAGGGACCTAGTTTTTCCATTACGAAGACTTTTTTACATATCCTCGTCCTTTACAACATTCACAAACTATAAGATTTTCTTTTTTAATAAGAGCCTTTGCTAGTTCAGTGCCAGAAGCATTGTATCCACAGGCCTCGCATTTCACATAGTCTTCTGGATGAAGAAGTTCACATTCAGGATTAACACCATCCTCTATGTAAAAGTCTCCTTTAGAATTATCTGTACCACACTTGGGGCAGTGCCAGGCTTCGTCAGCTGGCTGATATTTAGTATGCTTATGTTGGCATTTAGTAATCATTCTGTCTACCTCCTTCATTTATTGATTCATTAATTCATCAGCTATTAAAACTACACACTGAGAGTCATGATTAGGAGAAGTATCATATTCTTTAGGCCCTTTGCCACAAAAAGGGCAAGTTCTAATATCCCAGAAAAGTACCTCTGCTAAAGCTTTAAGGCACTTATCAACATAAATAGGATTTTTTACCATTTTGTCTGCCTCCTCAGTTTTAAGTTTATTATATCATGCCTTTTGTAAAAAGGGACATAAAAAGTGAATTTTTTATGCTACAGGTGCCGTATTTTGGTTTACATTTAGTTTACATATGTTAAAATCTGCTTATCTGTCCGTACGTATTCAGGTTTATGTACTTAAGTACTTTATTAAATAAGCAAGATTGTCTCGAGAGACAAAGACTCAGAGAGA
>Ga0105097_10000391_pt1 | contig 19761 bp, 24 predicted proteins | sample PPLLak12cMay2015_FD_87035 | JGI IMG/M metagenome (GOLD analysis project Ga0105097, IMG submission 87035) | Freshwater sediment microbial communities from Prairie Pothole Lake near Jamestown, North Dakota, USA - PPLs Lake P7 Core (1) Depth... | ecosystem: Environmental > Aquatic > Freshwater >...
AAAATTATCAGAATTTATAATTCAGATAATTGTTATCATAAATGTTTGTGTATAATTGGAAAATTGGATTTAGCATATTGATTTTTTTTATTCTTTCTTTTCTACTGGTGCTTCCTCTGGTAATGGTTTAGGATTTCGTACTCCTCTTATTGGTGCTCCCCAAACTTCCTTAATAAGTTCATCGGCAGATTTACCGGAAATATCTCCAACTTGTAGAGATTGTAGTAATTTGGAAATTTCACCAACTTTACTGGCAACATCTGGAATTTCAGTTGCTGTTACTTTCTTAATATCTTCAAGAGCATATTTAAGAGAATCTTGATAGTCTTGACTGATACCTACTAATTTATTTAATTTGTCTTGGAGTTGTTGAATTTCTGCTGTTTTTGCTGTTAATTCTTCTAATCCTTTTAGATCAGCAATTTTCTTGACAAATTGGTCAACATTAGTTGTCCATGGCATTTGCTCTTTTAGAACACCTCCAGATTGAGGGAATTTGTATTTGAGTAGTTTTTTATAATAACTATTCATACTCTCCACAGATGATGCGTTTTCTAGTTTATTCACATACTTCTTTAGTTTATATTGTGCTGACATTTTATCAATGGTATATATTATAGATAGAGAATGTTTTTGAGTAATCTTAAAAATATTTCTATAAATGCTAGAAAAAAAAATATTCAAAATATTAAAAAATATTCCAATGAATTAAAATCATATATAGAAATTTTACAAAATGGAGGAAGTAGTAATGGTATTGATACTTTTATAAGACTATTAGAAACTGAAGTAAAACCTTTTTTAAATAAATTACAAAACTTAAATAAAAGCGATGATGAATTAGCTAAACTCAAACAATCACTTACTATTCTCAAATCTATTTTAGAAACTATATTTAACGAATTGAATTCATTAGATGATTCTGCTTTAAAAGAATTAGAGAATTTACCATCAATCATACAAAATATGAATGACATCATAAATAAAAGATTACAAACATTATAAATTACATATCACTTCTTTCAAGAGAAACAAAATAATCTTGATTTCCAGCATGTATTGAATCTAAATCTGATGACCATTGAACACTATCAGATGTTATTGTGTCAAGTGGTTTATTAGCTGTTTTTTTATATTTTGAAACTACTTTTTGGTCATAAACATTGTTTTTGATATAATTAATAACACTATCAAAAACAGTATCATAAATGGCATCATCAGACATTTCTGTAACATCAATAAATTTATCCATTTTCATTCTTTTCAAAGCGTCTAAATAATAGGGATATGTGACAACATTAATTCTTAATGATTCTGTTTCTGGATCAAAGTTTTTCTCTTTATGTTTTTCAATGTATTTCATTCTATTGTCTTTTAAGGCTTGTTTGGAAATTTTTAAATGAATATGAAAATCAACTTTAAATTCTAATTTATCAGTTGGAAAAACTGATCCAATTATTACTAAACCTTTTTCTTTTTTATCATTAATTTCTTTATTCATTTTACCCCATTCAAAAGCATCATCAGAATCATAATTAACAACTTCTTTATCATTTGGTAATTTAACTTTTTCTGTGTAATCTGTTTTATAAAATTTATTTGTATTTAATAATTCTAACTTGAAATCGCGACTAATATTCTCGCCTAATGTAGATTTTCCACTCCCAGATAATCCACTAATTAAAATTATGAGTTGTCCATTATTTTCTTGATATACTTCAACAATATTCTTTCCCATCTCTATAATATAATATTATGTTTTTTATGAGAGTATAATATATATGTCAAATATTGTTGCAAATATTATATGGTTTATCCATTTGATTTTTATTATACTTGTAGTAATAGTTCCATTCTCAAATAGTCCTTATTTGTTGATGATGCATTCTATATTTATTCCATTTATGATTTTACATTGGGTTACTAATAATGATACTTGTGTTTTAACTACTATTGAAAAAACAGCACGCGATATTAAAAAGAAAGAAGATGAAAAAGATTGCTTGACTTGTAAATTAATCAATCCAGTTTTTAATTTCAAAAAAGATAATGAAAAATCATCCAAATTTATTTACATCATTACAATTACTTTATGGTTATTTAGTATTACTAAACTTGGATTAAAATACAAACGAAATGAAATTACCAAACTTAAAGATTTGTTTGAAGTGAAACCATTGATATAATAAAAAAATTTAAATTATAATTATTTTATATTTTCTCATCATTATGAAAATATAAAATATTTGACAAAACATTAAAATAACTGATAGTAATAAACCAGTAATAAAAAGTGTATATGATAGTGCTATGCTTGGACATGAGTTTTGATTATTTGTAATAATACAATTCACTCCACAAAGGAAAACACATGTTAAAATTCCAATATTTACTAAAAATAATACAACTTGTAAAATCCAAAATATATATTTATTTTTGAGGTATTCGATAAGTAGTTCAGTTCTTGTTGGTTTAATTTCTATTACGTTTTTATCATCTTCCATGTCTAGAGAAATATCTATCAATTCACAATCTGTAGCAGACAACATTATTATTAGTTGTAAAATAATTATATAAATAATAATTATTCATTTTTTTGTAGAAATTTAATATGTTGTCATACCAGATAGTGATTCTATTAAAGATTCACCTCCTTCTTGTTCCATTGGTGGTGCTGATGGTCCCATATCAGGATTTGCAACAGATGGCATATCCATGCATAATTCACTTAAATAAATTGTTTTTGGTTTTAGTGATGTTGTTGCACCTCCAACATTAAAATCTAGAACAATTTCTTTTCTGTAAAAATTAATTGTTTCTATTCTACAATCAATTGGTTCTGCTCCAACATGATATTTTCCACGAATTTCTTTTTCACCTATCCATTTGTTAGGTATCTTCACTTCCTTTTTATCAATGTTGTAATTCATTCTTACGGATTCTCCAATTTTTTTAATTTCACTGATAGATGGATTATATGGATGAGCTGAATTTTTATCCTTATTATATGCTTCTCCTAACATTGAAATATTCTTTCTGAATTTATCATCAGTATTTTTCATTGATGAATTGGCATCAGATATTTTTTGAGGTAGTGATTTTAAATAGGTATGTGTTGCAATAATAAATGGCTCTGGATTAGTTTTGTTTAATTCCACATTTAAATATCTAACTATATTAATGATACTATCTAATGATTGGACGTATTTTCCCTGACATTCATCAACTCTTTCCTTCAAATCATCTTTGATTGATTTCATACTTTCTTTGATATTATCAATAAATTTTTTGCTATTGATTCCATCAATTACAACGCTACATTGTTTAATAGTTGTTGTATCCCAATCTAGATTTGGAACACCTTCTAAAAGACTCTTTTTCACTTTTGGATAGTGCTTTTCTTCTTGACTGAATATAGCTTCCTTTTGAAGATATTCATTGACTTGAACTGGATTTAAAACTGCTGAATCATATTGAGTAATTTTTGCTCCCCCTTCTAATAGTTTTTGTATTATGAATTCGGACGACATTATATAATCTTATTATATTTTATTTTTTGAAATTAAAAATATATTTTAATTTCAAAATAATATTCTATAATTTTTTATTTCTTTTTAGTTGTTTTCTTGGATTTTTTCTGTTCTTCTTTAGCTTGTTCCTCTTGTAATTTTTTACCAATTTCCAACATTTTCTTTACTTCTTTTTGTGCATCTTCAATTATTTTTTCAAGTTCTTTGATTTTCACTTTATCATTTTTCTTTTTGGCTATTTCTAAAGATTTTTCTGTATTTTTTATTCTTGTTCTTAATCCTGTAATTTTACCAATCGCTTCTGGTAAAGAATATGTAATTTTTTCTTTATTTTTCTTTAATAATTTTTCTAGAATAATTTTATCTACTTTTTTAAGTCCGTAATATTTAATCTGTTTTTTTTCCGCACATTCAACCATGGAACCTCTGCGTTCTTTACCTTTTAGTTCCTTGGCACTACATATAATTTTCTCTGGCATTCTATATTACTGTTTTTGAAATAAAAAAACATAATTTAAAAATCCAAACATTTTTTCATTTTTACTCAATGATAAATAATTTAACGCATCGTAATAAAATTTTTCTAATATAATAGTTCTCAAATGTACTAAACCAAATTGATTACAAATATATTCCAATGTTGTAAAATTAAATATTGTTACTGGTTCATCATTAATTAAAATTTTATTTGATACAAAATGATCTGTTTGTTCTGTGGTAATATATTTCAATTTATACGAACCTCGACGTAATGAAGTTTTTTCTGAAAATATACCATTCAGTTTATCATTATCCAATAAAAATCCCATCAATATTCCTTTTGGTTTTAGTATAGAAAGTATAAAACTCATAAATTTATAAAAATCTTGAACATTTGTCATAAAATATTTTGCTGTAAAGCGACAGTTGATAATATGATAATGTTCTCCTTTCAATGAAATTAAAAATTTGTTAATATTATCTAAAAAATATTGTGGATTGTTTCCTATTTCTAAATTAGTTGTTAATAGATATTCTTTCACTCCAATATTTTCTGACATATTTATATTCAGTAATTTAATTTTCCTAAATTTAACATCATCTTTCATCAAATATTCTGTTAATTTATTGACTATCATCAGTTCGGCATCTTTATAAAAATTTCCTAATCCCATATTATCAAACTATATATTTAGTTTCTATTTTTTCAATCAAATAATGTGTGTATATTAAAAAGGATTTATTTATATACATTATTATATGGCTTGTAGACTCACAAGATACCAAGACAGTGTAAAAAAATTTATTGCGAATCAAAGTATAGTTTCTAAATATCAATTTAAGAAAGAATTACTTGATTTAATGAAAGATAGTGAATATATTTTGCCAATTACTTTATTAACTCTTATGAATGGACAACAACGAAAAAATAAATTAAAATCTATTCATGGTTATTTTATGGCAACCGGTATTGAATTATTAATTATATTAATTCATCTCTCAACTGAAAAAAAATATAAAAAAAATAGTTTAACTATAGATGAAAATATTTTAAATACATTACAAACATCTATTGTTTCTTTAATTAATTTATCATTACAAGATAATATAGAATTACTTAAAAGTCATTATAAATCAAATCAAATAATTAATATTTTAACTAATAGTATGATGCAAATTAATGAAAAAATAAATAAAATTACTACAACAATAATGACAACTGAAATTCCAGAACCAACTAAATATTCAATTAAACCAGATTTAAATAAATATTACTTCAAAGATAAAACTATTTGTGAAAAACTTAAAAAAATCAAAATTCTACCAAAAGAATTTATTATTAATTTTACAACAGATACTTTTGGAAATGCTTGTCGGTTAACTTTAATTTTAGGTTGGATATTAGGTGGTAGTTCAGATGAAACAGTTGTTAATTTAGAACGTCTCGGTTATCATCTTGGTTTATTAATGAAATTAGCAGATGACTTTGAAAATATAGATAAAGATGCTGAAGACGCAGTTAAAAATAATACTACTATGAATTATGTTATTAATTATGGATTACAAGAATCATATGAATTATTTGATGAATGTAAAAAAAAATTTAATGAAGGAATTCTAATGCTTAATATTACAACAAATACTATTAAAGAATTTGTTGATATTTTAGATTCAAAAGTAAATGTTGCTTTAGAACATTCATCACCAGATATTCGAAGAACTAGTTCTACTGCTTCTTTTACTTAAATAAATTTATGCTAGAATATGAATTTCATTAGAACCTCTCGTATGTGCTGTATAAATACATCTTTTAGCTTCATTTGTATTTGAATTTTGTAATATATCTTCAGCATCAATAAAAACATTATTGAATGTTGAACCTTGCGCTTTATGCGTAGTTATACTATATCCAAAAATAACATTTGCAAATGGTGCGACATAATTATTATTCCAATATTTCCATAAAGGTTTCATAATTGACTTTTCAATGTTACGAATTTGCGTTGTATGTGTCTGTTGATAAGATTTTAATAAATTTTTAATTATTCTAACAATATTTTCACTATCATCTTCTAATTGTTTTTTTGATTGTTCATGAATAACATAAATATGATATTCATTTAAATTATTTTGTTCTTTTTCTGCTAATCGAACAACTTTCATTTTCCAAGTTTTGTAAATATTTTTTGATAGTTGATTAATTTGATTGACAGCGGTAATATATTTTTTCACTAATTCAGTTACATTTTGTATTGTTTTCGCTGATGTAATAGTACTATCAGATAATAATGGTATTTTTCTTTCAACAGTTTTTAATTCCAATATTTTTAATTGTTCTGATGTATAAAATCTTTGTGTTTCATCGGCATCATTTTCTGTATCATTGAAACAATAAAAATCATTTAACATTAATATATCACCAATTTCATATGGATTCATTCGTATTTTATTAAAAATTATCTTTCTGATTTCATTATTGTATAAATCAGATGCAGCATTTGTCCATGTTAATACAATATTACTACTTTTTCCTTCTTGTATCATTTCAATACATTTCTGAAACCATTTTGTTTCAATTTTGGGAACATTATTAAATTTGTAAAAAAGAACTCCATTCCCTTTGAATTTACCCAATGTTGGTACTTTAATTTCTCCATTGACCCATTGCCTAATATTGAAACATAAATCTAAAACATTCGTTCTTTTATTTCTAAAAATTTGTTTTAATGTTACTGTTTCCATCTGAATAATATCATTAACAATTTTTTCGTATTCAACTTTCACCATGTCTTGTGTCATAAAAGTCGATTCATCTATTGGATTATTTCTCAAATAATCGCTCAATGAAAATTCTTTTATATCTTTGATAAAAATAGAACTTGATTTTTCATTAACTGGTGGTAATTGTGCAGGATCTCCTGTGAAAATTATCTTTGGAATTTGTTTATAATCATTTGATTTTGTTTTTAATTTTATTTCTTTAAAAATTTCAATTATCATTTTCATTGAAATCATAGAACATTCGTCGATAATGACAAGATCATATTTACATATGTCATATTCTTTTACGAATTTTTTATTTTTAATATTTTGTTCTTTCTTTTTAAAAATTCTTTCACCTGATTTTGAAAAATCTATTTCATATCCTAATAATTTATGAATTGTTATAAAATCAATATTAATTCCGGTAAATCGTAATTCCATAATATTATTTTCAAAACTTCCTTGATCTTTTAGTTTTTTATTTTCTAATAAATGTGGTATCAGTTTTTGGAAATTTGTTTTCATCACATTTAATGCTTTATGGGTCGGCGCTGTTAAAACGACCGATTTAACTAAATTATGAATAATTAAAAATTGTATTACTTCCATAATTAATGTTGTTTTTCCTGTTCCAGCATATCCATACATTCCAAATAAACTTTTATCATTTTGATGTATGATTTCAAAAATTTTTTTAATTGCTTCTTTTCTTTCTTTATTAAAAGTAATTACATTTTGTCTTTCTGTTTCCATTTGAGTAACTAAATCAGAACAATTATAAAGTTTAATTTTATCTTGTAAATTATCTGGAATTTTTTTATTTTTCATAATATTGTCGAAAATTTGTGTATTTTTTAATAACATTCCAGAATTAACAATATCAATACAATATTCGTATTCTTGTAATGTTACTTGTTTTTCACTCAATAATGTTCCGAAATATTCATTAACTCTTTTTTTATCTTCATCAGCTTCGTTGTAAAAATCTAAGATATTCATATTAATTATAATATAAATAATAAATAAAATCTAGTTAGTTAGTAAATCAATTTTTTCTCTTTTTCGTCTTCTCTGCTGTTGGCACAGGAACATCTTTTATTTCAACTGATACGGGTTCTTCAAGTGGTTGTGTTTCCTCAACTTCTGGAACTAATTCTTCTTCATCATCATCTTCTTCCAATTCTAGAGGTTCTTCTTCTTTCTCTTCTGGAGTTTCTACCGGTTTTTCATCCTTTTCTTTTATTGATTTTCCACATGATTTAATAGCTTCGTCAATTCTCATTCGAAGTAAATGTTCCAATACTCCAATAAAATGTACTGATACACATTCAAGAATAACATTGGGATTTAATGAACGACGATTTGCGTATCTAATCATGATAAATGCTGTATCAACAATTCTAATACATGATTTTAGAAGTAAGTAAACTAGGAAATTAAATGCATCATTCGTAATATCGATACTTGCACTGAATACATTATCAATATATCTTTTGATTGTTTTTTCATCAATACAATATTGATCTTTATAATTTAGTGTACTGTCATAAACATCAAGATATACGAAGAGATTTTTTCTAAGAACAGGTTCAATTTTAATAACATCTGATAAGTCTTGGTATCTTATGCTGTAAATTCCTGTTTTATCTTTTGTTAGTCTTTCGATAACTTTTTCTAAAATAATATAACATAGTTTTTCATTCATTGCTGTTAGAGCAATATGGGAACCACTGAATTTTGGTAGTGTGGGAGTTCCATTATTATCAAACATTTTATTATCATCTTTCAGCTTTTGTTTCATCCAATTCTTGAATGTATTAACATTAAAATGTAGATTTGCTCTAATTGTCATTTTATTTAATTGACGTGTCTTTTCACCCTCTTGAACATTCATTTTATCCCCCATCTTATACACTATAGTATCTTTTAGGCTTTATATTATTTTTAAATCAATTTTTTATAACTATAAAATTATAAAAAAATACAATGATTAAATTATTTGCATTCACAAGATGTGGAATTAGAGAGTTTTTGTAAAAATGCTTTTTCATCACCAACACGACTAACACGTGCAATTCTGTCACTGAGTAATGCGGTAAATATTAAACCCATAATGGCAAAAATAACTAAAAGAACAATTAAAATAATACCAATATAATCAGATGTTTCTAACTCCATTTATTATAGTATATACTAATAAAATATTTTCATTTTATTAATAATTTATAAAACTTTGTATTTGGTTAAAATTGCATTACGAAGACCTTTTATTTCTTCTATATCTTTTTTAGAAGCTTCATCTTTCTTGACGAAGATTGGAATCATGATAATATCATATATCACAAGAATTAATAATGCTATACCTAAAATCCATAACGGTAATGACTCCATTTATTATAGTATATACTAATAAAATATTTTCATTTTATTAAATTATTCATTTAACATTGAATTATTATCTTCATCAAATAAACTTTCTCCATCAGTTTTTGCATCATATTCACTCTTTAGAAACGACGGTTCTTCTTCCGGAATTTCTATTTTTTGTTTTTTAATTTTCTTATTCATTTGGAATTTCTGAAACATTTGTTGATGATGAAGCCAATAAATGTAAATACCGCATCCAATTAAACAAACAAGTAATATAACATTCAGAAAGTCAATCATAATATATTTATATATTATGGTTTTAATTTTAGAAATTAAACACTTAAAAATTTATGAAACAATTATTGATGATAATACATCATTAAATCCGGCAGGTACTCCAGCCATATCGGTTGAGCCGGAAACAGAAATTCCTTGGAAGTTATCACCGTCAAATAGTATATATTGAGCACCTCCACTAACCTTAAGTGATGATACATCATTATTTTGTACTCCGAGTTTTTGTAAATCAACCATCGTGTATTTGCCAGGTCCAATATTGACGGCATAACCACCAAAACCACCATGTTGATATAATGTGATATACCGTTTTTGTATGGCTGATTTAGTTGTATTACACCAATGTCCTGCATTGTCATAACCTGTTGAACCGTAAATAGCTTTGTGTGGTTCTCCGCATACTAGTGGTTTAATAAGTGCTGGCGGAGATGCTAAATTCTTTGCACAACCACCGGGAATACAATTCTTTGCATCAGCAGACATGCATTGCACATCACCATTCATATTTAAACTGACTGGATAGTCAAAACCGGGAACGCATTGCCAATTTGTTTGCGATATTTTTAGTGCTACTGCTGGTGCTGGTACTACTGCTACAGCTACTCCTGAACAATTGCCAGCAACATCGCAGCCTTTGGTACATTCTGGTTTACATACTCTTAATTTATAATTTGCTCCAGCCGCTGTATATAATGCCCATTTAGCTGCATCAAATTGAGATATTTTTCCTACATAGAATTTAGCTTCACCATTACTAGCCACCATTTTAGTATGTTCTTCATCTTCTGTTAGATATACAATTCTTCCATCAGCTAATTTATTAATTACTGCTGGTAAACATTTGTCAGCTCCTATCCAAGGACCATATAAACATGGAACTGGTTGTTGACTTTGACATGCTTTTAGAGATGCATCACAAGATGCTACATTAGTATTGCAAGTAGCTGTTGCTGTCGTACATTGATTAAGATTATTTTGAAGTGTTGTCTTGGAACTATTGCATGCATTTAAATCTGATAGATTTTTGGTTGCTGTTGATGAAGCAGCTACTCTTTCGGTATTGCATGTTTGTCTATCTCCATTACATTGCGCTAACTGAGTCTCAACTGATACTTTTTCTGTTGTTAATTGTGTTTTCTCTCTCATACAATTTGCAATTGCTGCTGATGAATTTTGAATATTTCTAAGAGCATCTTCTTTTTCTTTTGCACAGACGGCAGCACCAGATCTACAAGCTTCTAAATCTCTCTTGTTTTGGTCACGTTCTTTTACATATGCTTCTGTTTGTGCTACACATGTGGATTTATCTCTTGAACATAAATCTAGATCAATTTTACTTTTCTCACATTCTTTTTGACCAGCTACAGCATTTAAATATTGTTGTTTGTTTGATAAAAATTTATCAACTTCTTCAGTATTGTCTTCATATGGTGAACATTTGTTTTGAAGTAATTTATATTTTGCAACGAATATTGCCATAGTAATCATAAAAATTAAAGCTATTATTATTGCTATAGCTAAAGCTATGTAAGTTAGCATATTCTTAGTATATCATATATTAAGAATTTTTTAAATAAAATAATTATATTTTTTAAATAAATTTGAACGTTTGTGATGTTGGTGTTGCAATCATCTTGGCACCTGGTGCTAATGCTCCTTCATAATTCATGTATAATGGTGTAGCTGTTGCTTTATTAACTATTTGGTAAATGCCATTTGCTTCAATCATTTCCCATTGTTTCTCTGGTGTTTTAACACAATCTTCTTGTGTAATCTTTTTATCCTTACTGGATAGACATTTGCCACTGTGTTTGGCAAATAATAGTTTTGATGCAGCATCGTATCCGAAAAGTTGATTTGCATTACCATTACAATTCCATCCAACAAGTTGTACTCCATTGCCCGTCAATGAATTTGCAACATCAGCGCATAAACCAGCTGTCCCGTAAGCTTTACTAATTTTCTTATATACTAAATTTGATGGTGCTGGAACTGGTGTTGATTCAAGTTTTATTTCACATTCTTTTGAAGTTATGCTACATTTTGTTAAATTAGTATTGCAAGTGTTTAATCCTGAAGAGCAATTATTTAAATTAGTTTGCACTGTTGTTTTGGCTAATGTACAAGTATCAAAATCTTTCTTGAAATTACTTGCTGCTGAAAGTGCTGCTGTTTTGTCAGTAATACATTTTTGTTTATCAGTGTTGCATTGTGATAATTGATTAACAACTGCAAGTTTTGATGCAGCAATTTGTGCTTTCTCATTGTTACATGCAGAAACAGCAGATGATGTATTGTTAATATTACGGATGGCAATCGTTTTATCTTGTTCACATTGTTCCTTTCCAGACATACATGTTTCCAATTCTTGTTTACTTTGGTCTCTCTCTTTCATTGCTGCTTCTTGTGTGGCAATACATTCTGATTTATCTTTTGAACATTGTTCTAAATCTACTTTATGTTCGTCACATTCTTTTTGTCCGGCAAAAGCATCTAAATACATTTTTTTATTCTCTAAAAATTTAGTTACATCATCTAAATTTTCTTCGTATGGACTACATTTCTTCTTCATTGAGTTATATTTTGCAATATAAACTGCCATAGGTATCATAAAAGCTATTGCTATTATTATGACAATTACTAGAGCAATGATTGACCAGTTTTCTTTAAGAAAGTCTAACATATTATATTATTAAAAAATATTTTTTATTTTTCACATTTTAAATTTCCGAGGTAATTCATGTTTTTAAATAATTGACAATCAACCGCGCTTTCTTTTAATGCTGCTTCAAATTCTTCTATAATTTGTGATTTCTTTTTAGCTAAAGATGCTATATATTGATCCACTGTCTTCTTTTCATCCGGATGAACAGCTAAATAAATATACGCTTTAACAATTCGTTGGTCTTCTTCTAAAGCTTTATGAGAACAATATCTCACTGCTCTTCCCAATATTTGTGATATTCTTGAAAAATTCCAATATGGTTCCATAATGTGTAATTGTTTCACATTATATAATGATAATCCTTCACGTGCAGCAGGAGACAACAGTAAAACTTTTAATTTTTTTCCATAAATATTATCTTCACGATTAAATATTTCTTTGATTCTCTCTTTTTCATTTAATTTTTCATCTCCAGAAAAAATGCCATATCTCCTTCTTCCATCACCATGATTTTCATAATTTTTATATCCCATAATATCTAAAACTTTAATAAAACTTTCAAGACCTCCATAACTTCTAAATGTCGAATAAACTAAAACTTTTCCACGACAACTCTCAATTTTTTTTATTATTTTTGAAAATTTAATTGAATACGTTTCCAATTCATTAATGATTTTATTTTTTGTTAAAGATGTTAATCCATCAATATTAATATCATTATTTGGAAATGAAATATTTGAAACCATTCGTGTTCCTATAAAAAAATTATTAGGTAATTGTACTATTTCCCCATTACGAACTAATCTAATACTTGTTTTATATTCCTGAAATTTCTCACCTCGTGTTTCTTTCCCCATCACTGTTGCATATGCTCTGTATTGAAAATCGCTCATTGGACATTTTACGTATTTTAGTTTTAATTCCGGAAAACTTATTGGATCGGCTCCCCTAAAATATGACACATATCCTTTTATCATTTGTTTAAAGACATCTAAATTTTTTGATTCATAAACTAATTCTCCATTATTTCTCTTTACTACACTTAAAAATTTTTTATCAAAATCAGTTCCTGTTGGTAATAATTTCGGTAACCGTAATAAATTTAATGTTAATGCAATTTCATTCGGTCTATCAAACATCGGTGTGGCTGATAATAGAACAACCCTCAATTCCTTTGGTGCTTTTTGTATTAAATTATTCAAAATTTCATAATATTTACCACCTTCAGATATTAAATTTTGGATTTCATCAATAATTAATACGGCATTATTTAATTTTAATTCTCCATCATCAGCATATTCCATAAATTTATTATATGAATAAATACTGTAAACTTCATCAATTCTTTCATCACTTTTTTCAATGATGTTTTTATATTCATCGCTGAGTGGATGATATTTTTTCAATAATATTCTTTCTGAATCTTTTAAATAATTTTGTCCTGCACATTTACTTCTTAATTCATTTCGATAATTACCAATCAATGATGCTGGAACAACAACGATAATTTTTCTATATTCTTTCCATGCTTCAGCTATTTGTATGGATGTACAAGTTTTTCCAGATCCTATTTGATGAAATACTAAAATTCCCTTATATGGAGTATTTGGATTTATATATTTGGATAAAAATTTTTGCGGTAATTGTAATTCATATTCTTTTGGATAACATATTTTGTCGAATGATTTCTTCTTTTTTGGAACATTGAATTTATCAAATTTATTAGTTATTTTTTTATAAAAATTATTATCTTTTATGTCAGGATACGACATCTATACAAATATTATTTATATTTTTTTTACTGAATAAAAAAATTATTTATTGAAATCCAATGATAATTGGATTATACTAAAATCTAATTGTCATTAGATTTTACTGAAATCTGCTACCAAAGTTTGAATTATCTCTCCCTTGTTGTCTAAAATTTCTTTCTCTTGGTCTCTCTTGTGTTCTCTCTGATTGTACTACATGTGTTCTCTCTGTATTTTCATCAAAATTTTGGTCTTGTTGAACTTGTGGTTGTTGTTGTTGTTGATTTTGGTTAAAAGGAAAACGATTTCTTCCCTGATTAAATTCTCCTCTTCCTTGATTAAAATTTCTTCCTTGATTAAATTCTCCTCTTCCTTGATTAAAATTTCTTCCCTGGTTAAAATCTCTTCTTCCCTGGTTAAAATCTCTTCTTGGATTAGTATTTTCATGAGTTTCTAATTCTCCATTTAGACGACGTAGTGTTTCTTGTGCTCCTTTCCATAGTGTAGGGTTCAATACTTTCTTTCCCCTGACAATTAAAAGTTTCAAAAGTGTAACACTATCAACAGCTTTAACTGCTCCAACATCTAATCTTTCAACTTCATCATAATCAAAATCCGCAATGCTTTTGGTTTTTGGTTGTTGTGTAGGTGTTTCAACTTCTGGGTCATTGGTTTCAAATTGCATTTCATTGAGTTCTTCAACTGTTTTCTTGACAATTGCGTCGTATTTATTTTCTTCCTCAGATTCTTCTTTTGTTGCTTCCTCGTCGGTGACAACTACTTTTTCAACAACTTCTACTGTTTCTACTTTCTTGGTGCTCTTTCTTCCTCTTGTTGACATATTTTAATAATTGTTTATATTAAAATCATATATTTTAGAATGTTTAACTTTCAATTTTTTTAATTTACAATTGCTTTAATTTACACTAACTTTAGTTACCTTAACTTTAGTTACCTTAACTTTAGTTACATTAACTTTAGTTACCTTAACTTTAGTTACCTTAACTTTAGTTACCACTGCTTAAGTTGTGTCTTAAATTCTTTTTCATAAACTGATAAAATACTATTAATTGATAATAAATATCCATCAATTATATCGGTTTTCTTATTCATATTTTTCTTTAATTCTGAAAAACAATTATCATATAAATCACAAACAACATGTAATCTATCATAATTCCACATGGATATAATTTTAGTTTTCATATTAGTATCAATATCTAAATCTTCTAATAAACATTGTGGTAATCTCTCTAAACTAAAATTACCATTCAATCCATCCCGCATTAAATTAATATAATATTGGATAGCTAATACTACATTACCATTTTTATAGGTGCTTTGTAATCTTTCTAAACCGATACACATGTAAATAATCATCTTTTTTAATTCTTCAACAAATCTTTCATCAATTTGTTTTTTTGTTTTTATTGTTTGTGGTATTTGTTCATCATCAAATTCATTTTGTTGACTTTCAATCTTGGGATATACTGGAACCAAAAACCATGCTAATAGATGTGTTACCAAATAAAATAATTCAAAAACATCTTCTCTATTATCTCCATAATAAATTCTTAATAATGATTGGACAGAACTTGGTTCTTGAATATTAATAGCATGACCATTAATTCCTATCTTTGTATGTAAATCTTTAAAATTTAGTGATACAATACGACATAATGCGCATATTGGATCTATTGGTTGTTTTCTTGATGTCATTATAATATAATAGACAAATAAAAAATAAAAATCTAACACATAATAAAATATTTCAGTTATTACTTTATAGATATGTCGTATATTTCCCAAATAATTCTGGGTGGTTATAAAGGAGAACTTTCATATGATGAGAAAAATTATGAATCTGGAATTATAAGAATTCCCTTTAATAAAGACTATAAATATTACTATGTCAAAACAAAACATATTGTTTCAAAAGAAGATTTAGAAAGAATTAAAAAATTAAATATTCCTCCTGCTTGGAATAATGTTTGGATTTCTAGTGATAAAAAATCAGATATTCAAGTTGTTGGTATTGATTCAAAAAACAGAAAACAATACAAATATAATGAAGCACATATTGCAGCTGCTGAAAAACAAAAATTTTTAAGATTATATGATTTTATTTTATCAATTCCAAAATTAAAAAAAATATTAACCAGTCATCAAAAATTACATGTATATGAGAAAAATAGAGTTATTGCAACTATGCTTTATCTTGTTAAAGAATTACATTTTCGTGTTGGTAAAGAACAATATGCCAAAGAAAATAAAAGTTATGGTATATCAAGTTTAAAGAAAACACATATCAAAATTACTGATAATTTAGTTAAATTTAATTTTTAAGGAAAATCAAATCAACGTTTACATTATTCAATTATTAGTAATGAAGTCAGTTCTCATTTACAAATGTTACTGAAATTAGAAGGCGATAAATTATTTCAATATATTGATGAAAATAATAAAATTCATCATATTACTGATATTGATTTAAATCAATATATACAAAAATATATGGGTAAAGAATTTACCATAAAAGATTTTAGAACATATGCTGCTAATTTTCATTTCATTAAATCTTTATTAAAGGAAATAAAAAAACACAGTGATGATATTAAAAAGAATATTTTAAATGCTATTCAAAATTCAGCAAAACATTTAAGTCATACAAAAAATATTTCAAAAAAATCTTACATTATGGCATTTAGTATCGACTACTACATCAAAAATCCGCAATTTTTCACAAGTAGAAAATTTTCTGACCCTCAAAAAGTATTAATAGAAATTTTAAAGAAATATAAATTAAATCGTTTGTAAAAAAATTAACCATCTAGCATAAAATTTGCCATATCATCAAAATTTTTAATGATAATGTTTGCCATATTAGTTGATGATTGTCCATTTTCAAAATTCATCCTGTAATTTTCATCTGGTAAATCCAGTAAATAATAAGTAATTTTGTTGAAAACTTGACTTTCAACCTCATTGATCCAAATACAAAAGTCAGGATCTGGCGTTGTCGTATTATTTGTTCTATAATGATAACTATACATTAGAAGTGGTTCCATTTGTTTTTAATTAAATAAATGTTTTATATTATATTATTAAAGTTTAATTTTTCAATTTTTTTCCATTGTTTCGCGTACTTCAATTGTTCTTATCGGTATCATTGTATTGAACTATTTGTTCAGTTTCATAAATTGACACATTTGTTTTATTAGTATTTTATACTAATAAATAATTTTGAAAATCCAATTTTTGTATTTATAAATTCATATATTTTTTCATAAAATCTGTTTTTGTGATAATTGGTATTTTTAATTCTTTTGCTTTTTTCAATTTAGACGTATCTTCTGTATCATCAATACAAATTACCAATGAAGTATTTTTTGATACACTTCCGGAAATATCACCTCCATTTTTTTCAATAAATTCTAAAACAGCACTATCTCTAAATCCTGTCACGACTATTTTCTGATTTTGGAAAATATTTGTTTCAACTTTAATCTCTTCTGACTGTCTTAAATATTCAATGTTAATATATTTGTTAATTTTTGTAAAGAATTTTTTAAATTCAGTAAATCCTTCAACAAATTTTTGTGTTGTCTTCTCTTGAAATCCATCAAGTTTATTTATTTTTTTGAATAATTTTTCATCATCCCATGGTTTTCTCATAATATCGGGATATTTTTTTGTTACAACGTGTAATTTCTTGGTTCCTAATCCTCTTCCAAAATAATTACTTGCTGACATTAAAATATGTAATTGAGTATTTTTTAATCCATGTTCTAAACCTGTATAAATTTTATCAGTCATTTTTTCACCAATAATCTCATAAATATCTTCATGTTTTGCTTTTAAAATTTTGATAAAATTTATGTAACCATTTTCTACAAGTTTTGTCATTATCCCTTCATCAATATATTTAACATCTAATGTTTTCATTGTGTTAACTAATTGTTTAGTTGTTGTAATAATATTACTTTCTTTTGTTTCAGTTTTAACAACAATATCAACTTCTGTTTCATTCCATACGAATGGAATGGATGGCATTTTCGGTTTTCCATCTGTCGATGGTGTTAGAACTTCCATAATTTTTGGTATTACATCACCACTTCTAATAATTTTAATTTTAGATCCAATTCCTATTTTATTATCATAAATGAATTTGGCATTATGTGCTGTTGCATATGTTACTGTTACACCAACTAATTTTATTGGATCAATTTTAATCCGAGGTTTAATATATCCATATCTAGATATATCCCATTCTACATCTACAACTTTTGCGACAGCATATTGATCTTTCATTATTGATTTAAAAGCAAAACCATATTTTGGATTTCCTTCCACAACATCATAAATCATATTATTATCCATCACAACAATTCCATCTATTTCGTATAAACTTTCTGTACGTCTTTCTTCAAAATATTTCACTAAAATTTCAATATTCAGTTTTGTTGCATCTTTATGATTTACTACTTTGAATTTCCATTGATTTAAATATTTATATTGTTCACTCTGTATAAATCTTGGATTAATAATATTATAAGCAATAAATTCAACCATTTTTGCCATTTTCGCATCAACTACTTTTGAATTAACGACACCTGCTACCGCATTTCTCGCATTTGCCATCTTTTCTTCTATTTTCTTAAAATTTTTCTTTGACATAATTAATTCTCCTCGAATAGCGGTATTATCTGGAATATTGTCAGTTTCTACTTTAAGATATTGTAATAAATGTGTAATATCTTGTCCAAATAAACCATCACCTCTCGAATACAATGATATTTTATTATCAAACTTTTGTAATAATGCTGATATTCCATCTAATTTATCACTTAATTCATATGGTCCGTTATATGTTTTCAACCATTTTTCTAATTCATTAGAATCTGGTTTTATTTTATTTAAACTTCCCATTGGATATGGTAATTTAACTTTATTCTTTGTTATTGGTGCTCCTATTTCATTTAGAAATGGATTGTCTGGATCTTTATCTTCTAAAATTTCTTTCAGTTGATCAAAAATTTTATCTGTTACAGGACTTTCTGCTTTATTGTAATACAATGTTGATAATTTTCTTAAAAAACTTTCCAATTTTTTAATATCTATTTCATCAGCATATTTTAATGGTTCTTTTGTAAATTCTTTGAACGTTATCATACCTATAATATTATACGTATAATTACTTTATGTAGAATAAATTTAATTCAACTTTTTCATAAAATCAATTATTTTCATTGGATTGACATCTGTTTCTGTCTTATCATATGTTTTTGCTATGATATAATTACTTATTTCTGCTCCATATTTTTCTTTGAGTTTCTCAAATAATTTCTCTTTTGTTACTAATATATTTGGTATTTTAGTAAGAGTATATTCTGTATTATTATCAAAATAATTAAATTCATTTAAATCTTTTTGATTGACCATTAATAATTGTTTGATTTTTTCTCCAGATAATGTATTGGTTTCCTCACGCATTAATAAAATTAATATTTTTAATTTTATATTAGTTAAAAAATTTATAAATAAAATAGTGTTTAATCTTTCTTCGTTGATCTCTTCTTAGTTTCTTTCTTTGGTTCTTCAGCCACTACTTCAGTAGGTGCTTCAACTACAGGTTCTACTGTTGCTTTCTTCGTTGATCTCTTCTTAGTTTCTTTCTTTGGTTCTTCAACCACTACTTCGGTAGGTGCTTCAATTACAGGTTCAACAACTTCAGCAACTGGTTCTGCTGTTGCTTTCTTTGTTGATCTCTTCTTTGTTTCTTTCTTTGGTTCTTCAGCAACTACTTCGGTAGGTGCTTCAACTACAGGTTCAACAACTTCAGCAACTGGTTCTGCTACTGCTTTCTTTGTTGATCTCTTCTTAGTTTCTTTCTTTGGTTCTTCAA
>Ga0105097_10000395_pt1 | contig 19709 bp, 21 predicted proteins | sample PPLLak12cMay2015_FD_87035 | JGI IMG/M metagenome (GOLD analysis project Ga0105097, IMG submission 87035) | Freshwater sediment microbial communities from Prairie Pothole Lake near Jamestown, North Dakota, USA - PPLs Lake P7 Core (1) Depth... | ecosystem: Environmental > Aquatic > Freshwater >...
CAGGTATCTGCGATGACAGGAATAATGAATTTTCCGCTTGCAGCAACTTCCTTGTCAACCACCTCATGAATCATCTCTGCCTTGAGCTCGGCAAGATTTTTGATGGTCTTTCTCTTCTTTCCTTCGACGTCATAAAGGAAAGCAGCAAAAATCTGCTCAATGTTATAAACCCCTTTGTCCTTCAATTCTTGTAATGTAACGAGTGTAGTCATGACTTAGTCTCCTTTTCTTTTTTTTTTTGTTTTGGATTTTGCAACCGGATAAAAAACTAAAATTACAACCTCCTTTTATAAATTTAAAACAATTTTACCTTCTCAGAAATTAATATATATAGAGACAAACTTCTTTAATAGATCTTATTGATGTCTGCAAGAACAAATTATAAATTTCTTTTTGGAGGGTTTCTTTGTTTTCAATTAAACAATCATTTGCAAATTGTTCAATTTGTTCCCTTCTTCATAATCCATCTTGTATTCTAGAAACAAATTGTGAGTCAAACCTTGCCGACGTAGATGTAGTATTTGTCGCAGAAAATCCTGGTAAAGATGAAATTATTTCTATGCGTCCGTTGACAGGAAAAGCTGGAGATAAGTTTAGAAAATTCTTTACAAAATATGGATTGAATAAAGTAAAATATTTAATCACTAATGTTGTTCTATGTCAAACTCTAAATCCAGATGGAACAACAGGAAATCCAACTGATGATGTTATTGAATTATGTAAACAAAATATGTTTAAAATCATTGAGACTTGCAAACCAAAATTGATTGTTTGCATGGGAACATCTCCAATGAAAGCGTTTGAAATCGCTTCAAGTGGAATTACAAACCTTAGAGGAAAAACTTACGATTGGAATAACTATAAAGTATTCGTAACAGTTCATCCATCTTTTATAAATAGAAATCCATCTTATGAATCTAAGTTTGAAGAAGATTTCGAAACAATTGCTTCTATTCTTGATCCAAAAAGAACAAAAGAAATTAAAGAAATTAAAATTGGAACCAAAGGAGTTTTTCATTATAAAATTCCAGAGAAGTTTTATACAAGTGAATATAGATTAATTGATGTACAATTCTTAGGAAGAAACAACCAAATCATTTATATTTTTAGAGATTCAAATAATAAGAAAGTTTATCATATGGAAAATGATGACTATATATGTTATCAAATTCCAAAGGGAGAGAAAGCAAAGAAAATTGTTCCTTATGATGAATTGAATCAAATTAAAGTCAAGTATAAACAAAAGGTTACATTGGATCCCGAAATAACTTATGAAGGAGATGTAAGATTAACTGCAAAGCATGCGTTAGATTACTATCTTCATAATAAAGGGGAAGCAAAGAAAATAGATGCAAATATAATGTATTGCGATATAGAAGTTGATACTGGAAAAAGTAGAGAATTTCCAAAACCCTTAGATGCAAATTTTCCAATAAGTATTGTAACAACTAGATATCATGGAGAACGAAAGGCATATATTTTAGATAATAAAACAGAAAAGATTCAAGATGTTCCTGGTGTTACATTAAAAATTTTTAAGACGGAAAAAGATCTTCTGCTATCATTTATTAAAGATTTCAAAGAAAGCGATCCAGACTTTTTAACTGGATGGAACTTTATTTCCTTTGATATGGAATACATTTTTAATAGACTTCCCAAACTAAATATTCCGCAACAAAGAATGTCAAGGTTTGAAGAATTCTTTGTAGATGGAGTAAGATATATTTGTAACTTATCTGGTACAGTTGTACTTGACCAAGAGCATCTATATAAATCATATACATTTACAAAGAAAGAGAATTATAAATTAGGATTTATTGCTCAAGAAGAATTAGGAAAAACAAAGGTTATATTACCATTACCAATTAATGAAATGTATTGGAAAAAATTAAATGACTTTATTCAATATGCTATTAGAGATACTGATCTTCTAGAAGATCTAGAAAATAAACTAAAACATATTAATCTTTTAAATGAAATAAGATTGATTTGTAATACAAGTTTTCAAGCTGGTGCTTCTGAATTTGGTCAAATTGATTCAATTATGATTTCATTCCTTAAACCCAAAGGATTAGCTTCAAAAAATAGTGACCCGCATATTAAAAAAGATGAATATCCAGGAGCTTTTGTTTATGAACCAACTCCAGGTATTTATAACAATGTAACTGACTTTGACTTTACATCTCTATATCCAAGTATCATTATTACTTATAACATCGGTGTGAATAATTTTGTAATGAAATTTAAAGATCCACAATTAGGTTATGACTATGCTTATGGAACATTACCAGATGAATTTGATCTTATCCTTGATCCAACTTATGAAGCAAAAGAAGTAAAAGTTAAGAGAGAAGAGTTTCTTAAAAAGGTAGAAGAAAATGATTTAATTTGTACAATAAATGGTTGTATTTTTAAACAACATGATAAACAAAAATCTGTGTATAGTGAAATTCTAGATAACTTAATGGGTTCAAGAAAACAATACAAAAAAAGAATGTTAGAAGCTAAAGAATCTGGGCAAGCAGATAATGTTATTCTATATAACACTAGACAATTAGTATATAAGGTTCTAGCGAACTCGTTGTATGGAGTTGTTGCAAATAAAGCATTTAGATTCTTTGATGTTTCATGTGCAGCAGCTGTAACATTATCTGGCCAAGAAGCATTAAAAACTAGTATTATAGAAGCTGATAATTTTATGGAAAGTCTGCATTTAAAGAAACCTTATATTAAACCAGAAACATTAACAAAGAAAGAAATGTATTCTGACGTTATGCCAAATAGAAAAACTAAGTATATTATTACTGGTGATACAGATTCAATTTTTTGTTGTTTTGAAAAATTTCCTGGAACAAAAACAGACGAAGAAATTAAGGCTTTATGTGATCAAGTTCAAAACTTTTTAAACAAACAAATTATTCCAGAAGTTATTACAAGACACAGAGTAAAACTGGATAAAAATAGATTAGATTTGAAGAATGAATTAATTATTTCTAGAGGTTTATTCTTAGCTAAAAAGAGATATGCAATTCGAGTTGTAAATCAAGAAGGAAAGAAAATTGATGAAATGGTATTTATGGGAGTGGAGGTGAAAAGATCTGACTATCCATCTAAATCAAAAGAGTTCTTAATTGAATTAACAGAATTGATTTTAAAATCTGAAAAAATTTCATTATCTAGATTACTAGAGTTTATTAAAAGAAAACAAGTTGAATTTGTTTCATTAATTAAATCTGGTGACAAATCTATTGCAAGACCAGTATCTTTTACAAGAGATGAAGGTGATTATAAAGTTATTCCGCAGGGTGTAAAAGCTATGCAAGCATGGAATCAAATTATGTATGATGTTCATACAGTTGGTTCTAAAGCGTATATGTTTAGAGTATCTGGCTTTAATAAAGAAATTGCTCCTTCTGAAGTCGTAGATAAATTTGATAAATTTGCAAGAGTTAATAAATTAGAAGTTGTAGCAGTTCCTGATGAAGAAACAAAACTCCCACCTTATTTCATTCCTGATGTAAAAGAAAATTTGAAATTTTGTTTTACAGATCGTTACGAATTATTAATTAAACCTTTGATGAATGTAAAAAATTCCGATGACGTTCTATCTATTTAGAACAAATACACATAAATGGAGGCTTCACATGAAAGAGAAAAAAGAAGGCGTAGTTCAACTTATTGAATGTATTACAACTTGGCAAGGGGAGGGTGTAGATGTCGGCAAAAGAATGTTAATTACTAGGTTTAAAACCTGCAATAAAAAATGTAAGTGGTGTGATACAATTGTTAAAATGAGATCATTTCAAGCTGCTGACTTTACTATTGAGCAGTTACAAAAAGTTATTGATGATCAAAAACTAGGTATTATGGTAACAGGTGGGGAACCAACATTTCATACAAACTTGCAACAAAGTATTATGTTGTTAAATCTTCTTGATTATCCTATTGCAAATGTTGAAACAAATGGTTTTAATCTAGCAGAACTTGCTTCAAAAGTTCCAATGAGCAAACCTGTAAGATTTATTTATTCACCAAAGATTTTTAGTGTTGAAGATTTAGAAAATGAAAAGAAAAATGTTCTTCTGTTTAAAGACGATCCAAGAATTTATTTTAAGATTGTTTTTGAACATAATGAACTTATTGATGAATTCCTATCATATCTTTCTTTATTTGAAGATCTAATTAGATCCCAAAGAGTTTATCTAATGCCAGAAGGGATTACTAGAGCAGATCTATTAAGAAATGCTCCAGCAGTATTTGATGCTGCTGAAAAATATAAAATGTGTTTTTCATCAAGAACACATATCATTTATGAATTCGTTTAAGAAATGAGGTGAGAACGTGAAAACGTATAAAAAAGAAGAAGGAATTGTTGTATTTATCCAATCAGGAGAATCAACAGAAAGCTTAATTAGAAGATTTAAAAAGAAATATTCAAAAAGTGGAATCCCAAAAGAAACTAAGGATAGAATGCAATATTTAAAACCAAGTATAGCAAGAAAAATAAAACAAGAAGCAGCTAGGCGATTGCGTAAAAGAGAAGAAGATAAACGTATAAAGAAAATGTCTAGATTACTCAGAGACAAAAGAAAACCTTATGATGAAGAGGAGAAATAATCATGGTAATGAAAGCTATCAAAGACAAAGTATTTGCTAAAGTTCTAACAGAAAACGAACAAACAACACCCGGTGGTTTAATTGTTCCTGGAACGGTTAGGAAAGAACCACAAAAATATGGTCTTGTAATTAGTGTAGGAGATAATGTTAAAGAAATTCAAATGGGTGATACAATTATGTTTCATGATAGAGGTGGTCAAACAATTTTAATTGATGGAGAAGAACATAGAGTTCTATCAGATAATGAAATATATGGAGTTACTACTAGAAAAGTTGCATCTTGTTCTTGCTCCAATGATGATTGTGGTCATTAAAAATTGCGGAAGTAGTTTAATTGGTAGAACGCTTGACTGCCAGTCAGGAAGACGAAGGTTCGAACCCTTCCTTCCGCTTCAAAGGAGTTTGAAATGCTAATTGTTAAAGTATATGTGAATGAAAAACCAATTGATATGATTCTAATACATAATACTGGAAAAACAGAAAGAGGAAAACATGTTTATGAAGTTGAAGATATAGAAGGTAAATCTATTTTATCTAAATCAATTAAACATGAAAGAAACTCTGGATACAGACCATTATTAAAGAAAGTATTAAGTCAATTAGAAAAAGAAAATATAGAAGAATTTAGATCAACTTTTGGAGAGATTGTATGAGTTACGAATGTGTACATATAACCGCAAGAGATCTTCCTGATGCATGGTTTCAAACTGTGTATAATGTTCTAGATAAAGGAAAAGAATTTACAATTGATAGAGGATCTTACGAAAGTAAGAAAAGACTAGAATATGACTGGATAACAATTCAAATTAAATATCCTGGAACAAGACCTTTACTTCCAGACATTCCCCCTCAGTATGGAATTCCTAACCCAGTAGAAATTGGATACTTAGATAGTTATTTACCATATCTAATGGCAGGAAAAATAGCTGAAGGAGAATCTTATACATACGGACAACGGTTAACTAGATATCCTATTAAATATCCTGTATACCCAGAAGGTTATTCCGACATATTGAAAAAGATTATGATTAAAGAAATCGATGAATTAAAAAAATTGAAGATTATCTTTTTTGATGAAGAATTTGCATCCTGGTGTTTAAATCAAATAGAGTTAGTAATTTGGATTTATAAAAACAAAGGTGTTCGAAATAATCAAATGGTTTTACAAGTAGCAGAACCATGTGATCTTCTATTACAAGACCCACCGTGTTTACGTCATATTGATACTAGATTACAAGACGGAAAATTAAACTTTTTAGTCTATTTCAGATCATGGGATCTGTGGAACGGGTTTCCGGCAAACCTAGCAGCTATTCAAATAATGAAAGAATATATGTCGTCATCAATTGGCGTAGAAGATGGAGAAATTATCGCTACAAGTAAAGGATTACATATTTATGACCATTGTTGGGAAATATCAAGAACTATTCGAGGTGGAAAGCAGTCTACATGATGAGACAAAAATTTCTTGAAATATTTCGTCAATCTAAAGATAGATTTGACTTATATGAATTATCAAAAAAAGTAGCTGATAGAAGATATGAATTACATCTAGGACAAGCAAGTCAACTAGTTATAACAAATACTTCAGAACTAACTGGTGTTTTTGGAGAATGTATTCTTGGAAAAATAATAAAAATAGATCCAGATTTTTCAGATAGAATTTGCGGAGATGATTATGACTTTCTAACAATACTTGGTCCACTTGATGTTAAAACTAGAGAAACAAAGTATCCAACAATGTTAATAAAAGTATCTAGTATAAAAGATAATTATATTTATGTTGCCGGTCAATATTTTGATAAACGTGTTATTTTTCAAGGTTGGTCATACGGAAGAGATACCAAAAAATATAAACCAATACAAATGAAATCTGGACTAAATTATGAACATCCATATAATCAGTTAAATAAGATGAATGATTTATTTGAACAATTGGGAGTTTCTTTCAGATATAAAGAAAAACCGATTTTGAAGATTTGAGGTGTGAACCATGAATGTATCAGAAGTGAAAATAAAAGAACAAAAAGTTCTTTTAAATCAAGGTGAAGAACTTTGTGAAGAATGTCAAGGAAAAAAATATATTGAAGTTTTTGTAAGTAGAAATCAAAAAGCAAAATTTCCATGTGGAAAATGTGGTGGTTCAGGAAAGATTGACTGGATTCAAAAAGCTACTGGAGTTCATGAATCAGAAGAATTTGAATATAATGATTCAAGCTCATCAATTAGTATAAGTAGTTCTTATGGATATTCTTCTAGTTCAGAAAATATATCTAAATATCAAATTTGTAAATCTACTATTGTGGAGGACAATTCATGTCATGTATTGCAGGAATTACGGAATATGGTAAAGTCTATATGGGTTCAGACAGGTTATCGTTTGCTGAAGACTATCAAATCAGAAATAGAAAAGATCCTAAAATTTTTCAAAATGGCCCTTACCTCATAGGGTTTAGTGGAGAAATAAGACCTGGTCAAGTTCTAAGACCAGAATATTGGACACCACCTGAAAAACTTGTTGATGTCCCAGATGCAATTAGAGAGCAACTTGAGAAAACAGGAGCTTGTCAAAAGACACCTGAAGGAAATGATCAAACACCAACTATATTTCTAATTGGATATAAAGGACAATTAATTCAAATGGGGCATGATTTTCAACTAATTGAACTTGTAGAAAATTTTACAGCTATTGGTGCAGGAGAACGTTATGCTTTAGCAGTTCTTTATCATACAAGAAAACAAAAAGATCCAGTAAAAAGAATAAAACAATCACTAGAGGCTTCTGCATATTTTTGTGCTGCGGTTGGAGTTTTAAACACTATTTATCTTCTTGAAAACGATAAAGTATTGGAGATTAAATAATGAAGTTAAAAGATGGTGAATATCTTTGTGATAAATGTAATGGACGAGGTTCATTACCAACTAGAAATCCAGATGTTGTAACAAAATGTCCAAAATGTCATGGAAAGAAAAAACTGGATTGGATAGAAAATGTTATAGGGGTAACAAAAAATAAATCCCAAGAAACACTTGATATGATGCAACAATGGTCTAATATTGCAGCAGATCATATGGCCCAAAAAATAGATGAAGATATTATTAAAGCAATTTTGAATGGTGATTCTTCTGTAGTTGAAGGAAATATTATATATAAAATTGGAGAATGATAATGGCGAAATCTGGATATGTTTTAGCTGGCTTTGAAACTCTAGCTACAATTGTAGACAATTTTATTAAAAATTCAAAAGAAAGATATCATGATAATTTTACACGAGAAGATATCTCAAACTTTTTAGCGAAAACTTGTTCCGGGTTTTTGCATTCATTTGGACAAAATTTTAATGGTAAATCCAAACCACATAAGTATATGTCTCAAGAAGAGCATCTATATAAAAGATGTAGAGATTCAAGATTGTTTGATGGTGCAACATTTATTACAGATAGTGGTGGATTCCAAATTAGTATTGGAAAATTTGATCGAAAGTTATCTGAAGATTTAATTAAATTGTACTATGAATTTTTATATGAAAAACATGAAGTGTTAGATAAAGCTTTTATTCTTGACGTCCCTCCGGGTCCTGGTTGTAAAATATTTGAAACATTTGATGATGTTTATAATCTAAATTTAAAATCATATCTAATTGCAAAAAATCTTCCTCAACCAGTCAAAGATAAAATCATCTATATTCATCATTTCAGAACTCCAAAATTGTGGGAAATCTACACAAAAATCATGAGAGAAAATGAACTCTTCAAAGAGTTTCAATATCATGGAACTGGTGGTATAGTTGCTAATATGGCAAGTGATACAGCAATTCCGTGTATTATTTATGTCCTTCCTATGATCCCACTAATAAATGAAGCTAAGAAATATAACAAAACATTTTTGAATTTTCATATTCTTGGTGGAGCAAATTTTAGAGATATTTTATTCTATGAGTTATTTAAGTTGCATGTCAGGAATGTTCATCAAATTGAGCTAAATATAACATATGATTCATCTGGTTTATTTAAGGGTTTGATGATTGGTCGATATATCCAGCTAGATGATGGTGAAACATTAAGAAAGGCTGATTTAAGATCTGCTAACATTAACTCAAGATTTAAAGATGACAAAAAAGTTGGTCAGGTGTTAAAAGAATGCTTAAATGAAATGGCAAGAGATAATGGTTTTAAAGAAATTGAAATGGATGAAATATATGATGATGTAGCTGATACATTTTTTGAAGAAGTAAAAGTTTATGCAATGTTATATATGTTAAATCAATTTGCAGTTGTACAAGAGAGAATGAAAAATGAAGTAAAGGACTTATATCAGTTATATTCGTCTAATAATTTACAAGACTTTAACAACGAAACAATTAGAGTTACACAAGCATTAAATAGTGGAAAGATTACCAGAAAACAAAAAGCTAAATCAAGTAGTATATCTAAGTCATTAGATATGTTGACAAACTTAGATGAAACTTATTGTCAATATATTGTAAACAAATTCTTGAGTAAAGATGAGTTTGAAGATTTAAATAAAAAGAGTTTAGTACAAACCATATAGAGTTAGTTATTTTTTTTAACCTAACAAAATAAAAAAGGAGATAGAGTAATTGATTACTGAATCTTTTTTAAATTCGTGTTTCTCTTTAGTTTTAAATCAAAAAGCGAAACTCAAAAGGACGAAAATTTTATATAGAGATATTCTTGAAACTATCGAGTTTGTTGCAACAAAAGAAACATTTGATATTCCGTTAGCAATTCAAAGTAAAGTTGATTGTTTAAAAAAAATATTGTCAATGCTTGTTGAAGATAAAACAATAGAAACTGTTTTGGATAGTATTTCATTCAGTGAGAAATTTAAACCATTTCAAGACTTTCTTCAACTAAAAACAGATGAAGAATTAAAACCAAATGTGTTTGATGACATTATACGGCAAATTAGAATTAGGAAAAAAGTAAATGCTCTCTTTAAAAACTATGACGAATTGAGCAGAGTTTTAGATACAATTAAAGATGGATCCTTTGATTCAATTGATGATTTAGTTATTGATTATGAAGTAACAATTAAGAAACTTTATTCAAATATGATGGAAAGTAATAGAGCAGTTACTATAGAAGAAGCAGCATCTTTGGATTTAGTTAAAGATGATTATAATCATGCTATTGAAATGATTAAACAAAAATATGATAGAAGTAATAAAACACCTACTGGTTTTCCTCTTCTTGATGGTGATATTTATATGGGAGGATTTGATCCATCCCGGTTATATATTGTTGGGGGTGGAAGCGGAGCTGGAAAATCAACAATGTTAAATAATTTCATTATTAAGTCAGCTTGTATGCCACCAAGTCTTGTTGTACAAAATCAAAAGAAGAAAAAGGTTTTTGTTTATATAACTCTAGAAAATACAATTGAAGAATCATTTTTAAGGAGTTATATGATATTGTTTGATAAAACTTTAAATCAAGTTTTGAAAGAAATTGCAACTACAAAAGATGCTTCTCTTATTATAAAGAAAAAAGTAGCTGAAGAATTAGAAAAAAATAATTCTACAATTGTTATGAAATATTTTCCAGCAATGAGTATTAGTCCAGTTGATGTCATGGGAGTTGTAGATAATGTAATAGATGAATATGGAAAAGAATCAATTCAAGGATTGTATCTCGATTATCTTGATCTTTTAAAGACTGATACAAAGTATGATTTATATAGAATGGAACTTGGATATATAACATTATCTTTAAAAACAATTGCTGTTGAATATAATATGCCAGTAATTACAGCAACTCAACTTGGTAGAGCAGCATATAAAATTGAACATTCAAATGAATTAAATTTGGATCAAATTGGAGAAAGTATTAAAAAGGTTGAACATGCTGATTCCGTATTATTGTTAGCAAAAGATAGATCTTCTGATAGTATTGTTCATGGAAAAGTTGGAAAAAATAGAGCTGGTAGATCAAATGTAGCTTTAGATTTTGCAGTAGATTTTTCAAAATCAAAATTTTTATCAGCGTCATTTTCTTCAAATGAAAGTAAAAAAGATGCTGGTTCTGAATCTCAAAGTCCAGTTTCTTTTAAAGGTATTCTTAGTTCAATATAAAACAGAAACAAACTGTCATAAGTTTAATTTAACTAATAGAACAAAATATAAATAATCTTACGAATAATATTGTTTATTTTAGTAATAGGAGGAATTAATCATGGGTAAGCAAAGTTATGTGAAACTTTTAAAAGAAGCTATTAACGATTGGGATACATCAAAACAAGTTGATATCAAAGGTCCCTTTCTTGATCCGATCCTTTCATATAAAGGGGATAGTGATCTTCCAACACACAAAGATGCTGCTAGTATTCTAGAAAGATACTACTTTGGTGAAAATGATTCAGCTATTATGGTTGAAGCAGAAGAAGAAGGAGCTGCAGGAGATAGCAAGATTAATGATGTACCTTCAAGCCAAGATTCTGGCGTTGGGAAAGAAAAAGATCAAACAGAAAAAGACATTACTGAACAAGAAGAAGTTCCTGCAGAAGCAGAAGATGAAGAGAAAGATGAAGAGAAAGAAGAAGTAAAGGAACAAGAAGAAGTAAAGGATGAAAAGAAACCAGAAGATGAAAAGAAAGAAGAAGAGAAAGCAGAAGAAAAACCAGCTGAGATTACAGAACAATTAGAGAATGCAATTATTGAAAAACTTATTGAAGAAATGGAACTTACTGAAGAAGAAGTTGCTGGAGATAAAGGAGAAGGAACTCAAGCTGCTGGAACAGGTGATGCAGAAAAACAAGTTCCTGATAGAAAAGATATGACAAATGAGCAAGAAGAAGTTGCTCCTGAAGAGAAAGAAGAAGACAAAGAAGAAGAGAAAGAAGAAGAGAAAGAAGAGGTTGAAGAAGCTTTTAAGATCTTCAAAGAGCAAATTGAAGCAGAGGAAACACCTGCTGCTGATGATAAAAAAAAAGATGAAGAAGTCCTAGATATCGATAAAGAGTTAGACAAGAAAGAAGGTGAAAAGAAAGAAGAAATAAAAGAACAAAATGCTTCTGCTGTTCCTGGTGGTCCATCTCCAAAGAAAAAGGAAGGAATGGACGCAGATGAACTAGAAGAATCTTATAAGATTTTTAAAGAAATTGTTGAAGATGAAGATGTTGTTCCTGTTAACTCAAAGAAAGTAAGAGTCTAAACAGATTCTAACTCACAAAATATGACTAAGTGGATCTATTATATAGGATCCACTTAGTCCTCGAAGGAATTTCATTAATGAAATATCAACTAAAAATCTATTCTTCTGGAAGGACTATTATAGTTCATAATCGTCAACTTCGTACTCCAGTTTCAGTAATTATTAATAGAAAAGATCTTCAACAAGTAAAAGTTCAATTAACTAGATTAGGCATTCAAAGAAAAGAGTACTCAATTGAACAAATTGATGATGATAATGATTCTATTAATATTCTTCCAAAAGAAATTATCTTAAATAATAGAAATATGAATATTCAATATGATCAACTGTCGGTACCAGAAATTGAAGAACTTTTGGGAATGGAGAAAAAAATATGAAACATATAAGAATTATTGGAAAAACAAAACAAGAAATTAAATTAGAAGATGAGGATTCTGATAATATAGAAGTATATGCAAAAAAGCTGTCTAACATATTTGAAAGCAAAAATGTACTTATTATTCATTCTAGTTCTGGATCTGTTATTGTTCGTCCTAGTGATATATTTGCTATTCAAGTATTTAATATTGAAGTTAAAGATGAAGATAATAAAAAATCAGTTGAACCAGAACAAAAAGAACAACAAGAAGATACATTAAGTGATTAAAAAGGGGAAATGAGAATGATATATCTTAATTATAGTCTTTTAATATTTGCTTGTTTTATAATTTTCATTTGCCTTTTTCGAATCTTTTCGTGGATTAAAAATTACTATTATGTAATAAAGTTTCAATCATATATGACTGTATTGATTTATCATATGGATAAAGCATATGATATGATTCATAAAGATCACATTTTAATTTACTCTTTAGAAGCAACTAGACCATCTGAGGAAAATGTAGATAAAGCAGTTAAAGCTTTTTGTAAATTAACAATTAAATTTTTAGGACCAATGTTATACAGGGAAATGAGAAACGTTTATGGAAGTGAAGATTCGCTTCTATTTACCATGGTTGAATACTTTAATAGTCAATATGAATCTGATGAAATAAGAAGTGCATCTATTGATAAGTTATCAGAAAGAGAAAATGAGACAGAAAAAACATAGGAGCTATCTAATAAATGGATTCATTAAGAGATACATTTGATGATCTAAAAACTGCTATTCTTGGTACAAACAGTACTAAGATTGATTTAAAACTTGATACAGCAGTTCATGACATATCAGCATATAAATCACAAAGCGGAAGAAACGGCTACATAGATCTTGTAAAAAATTTAATTACAAAAACTGATATCCAGTTAAGCGGACAACTAGGAACTGGATTATTTACTCAAGGTATTGCTGGTCCTGCCTCATTTGGACAAGGTCATCGATTATCAAGATATAAAACATATGAAGCAATTGTTTCATACATTAACTATTGTTTTCGAGCCTTAGCTGTTCTAGTTGATAATATCATTTCACCAGATGATATTACAAAAGAATCATTAGAAATTAAAGCCAGACGTCATTTAGAAGATAAAGTAGAAACAGATAGTAGAGTTAAATATACTAAAGAATTAATTCAAAAGCTCAAGATTGAAGATAATCTTCATATTATAGTAAGGAATACATTATTATATGGAGATTTCTTTTGTGAAATAGCTGATACAAAAACTGCTCTGATAAATAAAACATTATTAAGCGAGCAAGCTCAAGAACAATTACTTGCAGATCAAAAAAAGAAAGGTTTAGTTGAATCAATTATACCTGTAGGTGAAAAGAATCCATATAAAGATAGAAAAATTAATTTAGATTTATCACAGCTGTCTGAACAAGTAGCTGAAGTAAATTTAAAACAAACCAAATCCAAGAAAAGTGATAATCTAAGTAATTATACTGTTCTTTTTCATGAACCAAAATTTGTTATAAAACTCCAAAGCTCACTATATCCACTATGCTTTGGATATCTCGTATTCCCTGCTGTATCAGTTCAACCCAACCTAGCATTCCAAGAAGAACCTATTACAAATATTTGTAAGATGATTCTAAAGAAAATTCAAGATAAGATTCCAGAATTGGAACAATTTGATGAAAGAGAAGATTTAGAAGACATTATTAAATCAATGCTAGAACGTGGTGATCCTACTAAAGCATTAAATATTAGATATGTTCCCCCTGATAGAATGACTCACTTTAGAGTTCCTAGTAATAAATACAGACCATACGGAGAATCTATTTTTGATAGCTGTCAGTATACTGCAAAAGTTTTAATTGCTTTGGAAACAGCTTTAGCTATTCAACGACTTTCAAGATCTACAGAAAAGAGAAAAATCAGTATTGAACTTGGAGTTCCTAGAGATGCAAAGAAAGCTATTGAAAATTTAAAGGAAGCTTTCAGAAAACGTAAAATTAGTCTTGATTCATTTGGAACAGTTGATACAATTCCAAGTATGGTTACAACATTTGAAGATATTTATATTCCTACAAAAGATGGAAAAGCATTTGTTGATGTTTCTTCATTTAATGAAGGTAATGTAGATGTTAGAAGTAAAGTAGATGAATTAAGATTCTTAAGAGATCAAGTTGTTGCTAGTTTGGGTGTTCCTGCTAGCTTTATTAATATTGAAGAGAACTTATCAAACAAAGCTGCATTAAGTGAAGAAAATATTCTATTTGCTAGAACTGTTATATCACATCAAAAATATTTAGGAAGAGACCTCTCATCTCTTGTAGAACAAGTAACAAATATTACACAGCCAGAGAAAGCATTAACTCTATTAGAAAATGTTTTTATTGGTTTTTCAATACCGAGATCATTACAGTTTGAAAGAGAAGCAAGATACATGACCGACTTAGCAAATTTAGTTGAAACATTAGAAAGAATTGGTATTCCAAAAGAATACGCAAGAAAGAAGTATCTACCAAATATTGATTGGGAAGAAGTAAAGAAATACAAGATAGATTCAGAAATTGAAACAGCACTTGATCCAAAAAAGGCTCAAGAAGAAGAAATGTCAGGAGGTGGAATGGGAATGGGACTTGGTATACCAATGGGACCAGTCGGTCCTGCTTCGTTTTAAGGAGATTTAAACAATGGGCAAAATTATTGAAAAAACTCTTGCTAGACTTGAACAAATGTGCGGAAATTCTAGCTTGGGTTATAGTAGTGGCGGTGGCCCAATTTGTACAGGTGATTCAAAAGAAAACGATGTACCATTTGTTCATGATATTCCATATAACACACATGTTCAATTAGCTCAAGAACAAGAAATTGAACCAGTTAAACCACCTGATTCTACAACCCCACCAGATACTACAGGATTACCTCCAGAGGCTGGAGTTGTTACAAACCCAGACGTAACTACTGATCCAACATTAACTAATCCTATGGGTGCTGCTGGTGGAGGAACTTCACAAGTTCCTGGAATGCCAGTTGATCCATCTATGATGGGTGGTTTTGGAACAGATCAACCACCACTAAAAACCCCACCTGAAATTGGAAGAATCTTTGAATTAAAAAAGATCTACGCAAAATTAATGTCTGTTGATTCTTTTCTTTCAACCTCATCTGATCCTGAATTACTAAAATTAAAGAACTATGTTACAAAAGCATGTGAGTTGTTTGAAACATTAGCTGCTAATTTAGATTCATTTAAACCAAAAATTGATGAAACAATTATTCTTTTTTATAAATTTCTAGATGAAATTTATGAGATTTTAAATAAATATTACGCTGCTCATAGCGAGGAAGATTAAGATGAATTCAACTTTTATTTTAGAGTCTGCACCACATATACTGCAGGAAGCAGAAATTATAAAAAGTGATCCAGCAAAAGCTATTTTTAGAATGGTTCTTCAAACCGCAGATGAAATTAATCAAAATAAAAGAATATATCCACGTTCTGTTTTAGAAGAGGCAATGACCGATTGTGAATCAAGAATGAAAAGAAGAGCATTTTTTGGAGAATTAGATCATCCATTTCCTTTAGGAAATGACACATTTGATGGTGTTAGACAAACAACAGTTTCTCTTGAATGTATATCTCATATTATTAGAGATTATCAATTTAAAGGTAATAAATTAGTTGGTGAATTAGAAACAGCAACTACTCCAAAAGGAAAAATTCTTTTGGCTCTTCTCAAAGATAAAACTGGTATTGGAATGTCAATGAGAGGTTTAGCTGAACTTGAAAGAAAAGAAAATTACAATAAAGTTCTTGGACCATTAACAATCATTGCATTTGACGCTGTATCTATGCCAAGTCATCAAGCTGCTATTGTCGATTTTAATGAAATGCAATTTGAGTCAACTTTAATCACAGAATCTTGTGGTTTAGTTTGTTATAATGGAAAATGTTTTCTTCCGGAATATTTTGATAAATTAGTAGAAAATAAAGTCATTACATTTTTTGAGAAATGGGTTTAATATAGAACAAATTATAAATTAGTTAGGAGGAAAATTTTATGGATATTTTAGAACTAAAAATAATTACATTTGGATATATTACTTCTAAACCTCACTTGACAATACAAGAAAAGAAAAATTTGCTTTTGTTTGTAAAAGAAGCTTCAGAATCGCAATTGATATACTTCATAAAAGAAGGAAGAATGTATTCTAAAAATGAAGTTGTTTTAAAAGAACAAGGAAAATCAGATTTCACAAAAGACGTAGAAAGACTAAAAGGAGCAACTAATGCTGCTATAAAAGGTGGAACAAAAGGGCTTAAACAATGGGGCGCTGAAACTGGTGAGCCTCTTGCTGCTGGTGAAAGAGAAAAATTGGTTCAACAAGGACTAGAAAGAGCAAAACAAAGAGATGCAGCAAAAAATCCCATTACATCTAAAACAAAAGAAGTTGCAAGTGATATAAAAAAAGGTGCTGAAAAAGCTGTTGAAACCGGAAAAGAATATGTAGCAAAAGGTACAGAATTAGCTAAAAAAGGTGCTGAACAAGCTGTTGAAAAAGGTAAAGAAGTAGGTTCTCAACTTCAACAAACTGGTCAACAAGCTGCTCAATGGGCACAACAAAATCCTGGTAGTGCTGCTGCTATTGCTGCTCTTTCTGCTGGTGCTATTACTGCAGGAGTTCTTGCTTATAAGAGATTCTTTTCTAAAGCTGCAAAAGCTTGTACTGGATTATCAGGAGCTCAGAAAACGCAATGTATGGGTAAGTATAAAATCCAAGCAAAAAAAGCTGAAATTGCAACTTTAAATTCAAAGAAATCTTCTTGTAAAGGTAATCCAAAATGTATTGCTAAGATTCAAGCACGAATTCAAAAAGCTAGTGCTGAAGCTAAAGCAATGGCAGCTGGAGGGTAATTTAGAAAGGATTAATAAATGAAAATTGAATTAGTTAGTGAATCTCTAAAAATAAAAAAAGGTAACTATATTTCTGATATTGTAATGAGAATCTTTAGTATATGTAAAGAAGATTCTTCGTTTCCATTAAGACAAAAAATTGAAGATGTTGATTTAAAGATAGCTGATTTAAAGGAAAGAATTCAAAAACAAGACTCCTTGTTAGAGCAAGCTGCTCAACTCAAGGAGTCTTATAACAAGCGAATTGTAAACATTGAGAAAAGTAATTTTGATATTCAAGTAGAACTTTTAGATAAATTGGGGAGCGAATTATGAAAGTAATAGAAACTCAACTACCTGATGTTACTAAACAAAACTTGGATGAGTCAAAAGTTGTTCTTGCTGATAACATTATAAAAAATGTTTATCCTTTATTTGATGATGTATACACTCAAAAGTTAGAAGAAGTAAAAGAATTAGATAATGTTTTAAAGGGTAAAAAAATTCATGTTAAAGAACAAAAAGAACAATTAGAAACTCTACTACATGTTTATAATAAAAAAAGAAAAGTAACTAACCTACTAGGTAGATTACAAAAATTAGTTGAATCTGGACTTGTGTATGATGGAACATTAAGAAATGATACAGTATTATTATTGAAAGTTATTGATAAACTAAGTGAAGAAAAAGTTGATTATCATATTAAACAAACAATGAAATTAATAAGTACAAGATTTTCTCGTTAGTTTGTTTCTATTGTTAATTTTAGAAACAAACTGTTCTATACGTAATTAAGAGTATACTACTGTTTTTATCTTAGATATAGAACATACTATAAACTTATACTACGATATCATACATGAGGGAGGATATAAAGTTATGAAAGAAATGCTTGTTGAAGCCTATAAGGCTACAAAAAAGGTTAGTGGAATTGATCCTTCCAAGCCTGGTAATTTAAAGGCTGTTCTGATCGACGATGCGGCTTTTGGCGCATACGTTAACTCTCTTGCAGAATCAATTGAAAACAAGAGAGACAGAGAAGCTTTTGTTCAATTGGCTGAAAATACAAGGATCAATTTGCTAGAAAATTCAATGTTTCAAATTAACCCATACGAAACACTTACTCTACCTATCTTGAGAATCTTCTATCCAAAATTAGTTGCTAAGGAAGCTATTACAGTTAGTCCTATGGACAAACCAGAATGCGTAAAAGCATACCTAACAGCTACTTTTGCTAGAGCAAACAGAAGTGAAGCAATTAATGCTCCTGTTACAAGTGCTGATATTTCTGGTGGCCCAAGCGTAGGTACTCCAGTTACTGCTTCAATGCCTGTTCCAAGTGAAGCTTTTAACGTTCTTGCTTTAGTTACAGGTGTTAATACAGTTGACAATACAATGGCACATTTGGAAAGAGATTTCCAGATTACTGGTGTATCTGTTGACGGTACTCACTGGACAGACGTCTCTATTGTTCCTGCTGTTGAAGGTCACTTCTCAGCGAGTGTTCCAGCTGGTACTGGTGCTACTGATGTTCTTTCTGGAAAAGTAGACTACCTAAACGGTACAGTTGATATTTCTTCAACTACTGGCTACATTGTTTTCGCAAGATTTACAGTTACATTATCTCTAGAAGAGAATAGAATTAATCCAAGCGTAAAGCTAAATGTAGAAAAGGTTCGTCTATATGCAAAAGATCGTCAGATCTCAGCAAACTGGACAATCAATATGGAACAAGATATGAGAGCTTTATTTGATCTATCAATGCAAGCGGAAATCGTAAACATTCTTGGTCAGCAAATTGCTCTTGATATCGACAGAGAAATTATCAATGCTCTGATTGCTGCTAATACTTCTTTGAATGCTGCTACACATACCGGAACATTCAATAGAACTCCTCCTGGCGCTTATACTTGGGGTACAAAGTATTGGCATGAAAACATTATTCCTGTAATGAACCAACTATCTGCTCAGATCTATACAGATACTAACATCGAAGCTGGTAATACTGTTCTTGCTAACCCACTAGATGTTGCTATCCTAGAAGACATTCAAACCTTCAACTATACTGGTACTTCTTCAGTAGACGGTGACTTAGGATACAGAAGTGCTACAGTTGCTGGTGGAAAATGGAAAGTTCTGACAAGTGCGGTGGTTCCACAAGGAACAATGTTAATGGTGTACAAACCAGCAGAAGAACTAAAGGCTGTGTATTTCTACAGTCCCTATGTGCCCGCAGTTTTGCATCCGTATCCCCTTGGCTTTACTCCATCTCTAACTATTCTGTCAAGATATGCGACAGCCCTAGTTAGAAGCAACGGTATTGCCACATTAACAATCGGTGCGTAATTAGTTTATCTACTGTTAAATAAAGATTCCCAAGGTTAGAAATAATCTTGGGAATCTTTCCCGTCGAAATGGAACATAATATAAAATAGAAAGGATAATTATGGAAAATCGTTACAAAAGAAGTTTAAAACATCTAATTAAAGACGTTGAATATATAGTTTGTCCTTATTGCAGTCAAAAAAAGAAATGGTTAAATTACTTACATTTAAAACAACATAATAAAACTATTGACGATGTTAGAAAAGAATATCCAGATATACCTACAATGACTTTAAATGAATCAAAAAATAGACAACGAGCAAGATTA
>Ga0105097_10000396_pt1 | contig 19706 bp, 27 predicted proteins | sample PPLLak12cMay2015_FD_87035 | JGI IMG/M metagenome (GOLD analysis project Ga0105097, IMG submission 87035) | Freshwater sediment microbial communities from Prairie Pothole Lake near Jamestown, North Dakota, USA - PPLs Lake P7 Core (1) Depth... | ecosystem: Environmental > Aquatic > Freshwater >...
TACGAATCGGATTTCTTCGATACGCAACTATTCCACCGCCTTGTCGTGCCGAACAATCAAAAGGTATTGAAGCGGTTCACCTCGACGGGGTTATCGGTCGTGGCGGATGCTGAAACCTACACCAACGTCGGCAACATTTCATGGGAACCGGGGTCGCTCGGAGATTTCACATTGAACGCGCCGGATACCATATTCACGTACAACTCCGCCACGCCGTTTACCGGAACGCTCGATGTCGTATTGATGGGGGAGGTTCTGGAGGCCGGGACGTCACTCGAAATCGAGATCCGGAAAAACGGAACGTCGATTTATACGCATATCAACTCGGCCAACCTAAACGACGTTGTGTCGGTGAATGCCTCGATCGGTGGGGTGACATTTAACCAGAACGACACATTATCCGTTTACATCGACACCGACATTCGGGGGTTGGGCATTCAAATAACGGAGGGTACGCTGACGCTGATATCCGCGACACCGACCTATGTAACATTGGGATACGGCGATGAAATCGCGATCAATGACACGATACCGCGCGGCGTGTTTCAACGCGATTTCTTTTCGTCGGTCGTGAAAATGTTCAACCTATACGTGACGGAATCGACCTCGCGAGAAAAGCATCTCATTATCCAACCGTATCGGGATTACTACGAAGATGCGCTCACGGTATTGGCGACGGATGATTTCACGACGATTTTCATGGTCGATCAAACAAACGCCCTATTGTTGGAGGACGGATCGACGACATCGCGCGATTGGACGTACCGTCTTGATCGATCCAAGCCGATCCGCCTGAAACCAATGTCGGAACTCAATGGTCGATATTTCGAGTACAAGTACAAGCCCGACGCGGATTATTACAACGAACAATATTTGAAGAAATTCGGTCAGGGATACGGGGATTACCTCGAGGATTCCGGATATGAGTTCGCAAAGGAAAAACAAACGGCGGAACTGATATTCTCGGCGTCCGCATTGGTTGGCTATACCGGGGAGGATAAAAAGGTTTCGACGGTGTGGAAATTATCCGGCACGACGGAGGACAAAACGGAGCATAATATCCGGATCCTCCAGATCAAGAAAAAAACCGGGGTAACATCATACGACGTTAAGGACGGCGGAACGGTGAAGCAATCGCTCACGACATACGGATACGCCGGACACCTCGACGATCCGGATACGCCACAATCGGACATTAATTTCGGTACACCGGAGGAAATTTATTTCAACCTGACGAATCAGTATCCGTCGGCTAATTTGTTCACCGGATTTTGGTTTGATTATGTCGCGGAAATCACGGACAAGGACTCAAAGTTGATGTCCGCGTTTTTCAGGTTGAACGAGATGGACATTTACGGATTGGATTTCGCCCGCTTGATATACATCGACGGCGCGTTGTGGCGATTGAACCGAATCATCGATTTTAACCCGTTGAGCGGCGAATCGACCAAAGTGGAATTATTAAAGGTCATGGAACTTTCATACGAATAAGATGGCGGAGGAAAAAGTAGGTATAAAAATAGAGGTCGACGGTTCGCAAGTCACGAAATCCGTTGGAAATGTCCGGAAAGAAATCCGTGAGGCGACAATCGCATTACAAGAGGCGCAATCGCAATTCGGGGAATATTCGCAAGAGGCGATCACGGCGGCAAAGCGTGTGGCGGAACTCCGCGATCGTGTATCCGAAGCAGCGGAGACGGCGAAACTATTCGATCCGGGAGCAAAGTTCGCGGCGTTCTCCGGCGCATTGAACGCCGTGGCCGGAGGGTTCGCAGCGGTTCAGGGTGCGCTCGGGTTGGTTGGCGTGGAATCCGAGGACTTGCAAAAACAACTCCTGAAAGTTCAATCCGCGTTGGCATTGTCGGAAGGATTATCAAGGATCACGGATTCCGCAAAGGATTTTCAACGGTTGAACGCCGTCATTCAGCAAACGTCGGTATTTCAGAAAGGACTTGCCGCCGCGAATCTCGCAACCGCGGCAACTCAAAAGGCGTTGGGCATCGCTACCGTTACAACCTCGACCGGGTTCAAAATATTGCGCGGTGCCATTGTCGCCACGGGTATCGGTGCGCTTGCCATTGGATTGATCGCGCTTGTCCAGAATTTCGACAAGGTTAAAAAAGCGGTACTCGATTTTATTCCGGGATTGTCATCGGCGGCGGATGCCATCGGTCGGGTGTATAACCGAATCACGGATTTTATCGGCATATCCTCCGAGGCACAACGCCAGACGGAGCGCGTATTAAAAGCCAACGCCGCCGCAATAAGGGCAACGGAGCGCGAATTGGACGTAAACGGCGACAAGTACGACGATTACACCAAACGGAAGATCGAAGCGAATCTGCGGTACCGCAAATCGTTTGAGGAACTCACAAAGGACGAAAGCCTATCCGTACAAGATCGCGACAAGTTCATCAAAGAATCTCGGGAACGCGCGAATCGCGACATCGCAGCGGCTGAAAAGGATCGACAAGCGGCGGCGGATAAGGTTGCGGAAGATGCGGCGAAAAAGGAATCGGATCGTCAAAAGGCGGCATCGGATCGAGCGAAGGCCGCGGCGGATCAACGGTTGCAAATCGAGCAACAAGGAGAAACGGAACTCGCGGCATTACGCCGGGATAATTTACTCGCGGCAATAGAGGACGAGGATCAGCGACGGATAAAGGAAATAGAACTCGACTTAAAGGCGACCGAAGATCGTGTGAACGCCACAAAGTTGTCGGAGGATCTGAAAACGCAAATCATCATCGAGGCGCGGAAAAAAGCCGACACGGAAATTCAGGCGATCAATCAAAAGGCATTCGACGACGAAGCGGCACGGATCGCAGCCAATGCAGCGGCGGAACAAGAATTGCGCGATCAGTTGGCGCAAGAGGCAACGGAAAAAGAAATCGAACGAAAATTGTTGTCGCTCGAGGCATTGCAAGAGGTTGGGTTGGATCCGCAAACCGATCTTGAAGCACGGGAGGAAGCATTGAGGCAAGCGGACAAACTAAACACGCAATACCTCGCGAAAGGAATAATCGATTATGAGGCATACGTGAAGCGCAAAAAAGAGATTGCGACGGCTGAAATCAAGATCGAAGAAGATAAAAAGGCGGCACAACTTGCGACGCTCGATGCGGTCGCGCAAGGATTAAACAACCTCGCCAATTTAGTCGGGCAAAATACCGCAGCCGGGAAAGCATTGGCAATCGCAGCGGCGACGATTGATACCTACACCGCAACCGCAAGCCAATTCAGGGCGGCGTCCGCGAATCCGGTAACGATTGCGAATCCGGCATATCCGTACATCATCGCGGCATCTTCGCTCGTCGCGGGTATCGCTCGCGTCCGGCAAATCGCATCGGTTCGGGTTCCGAACTCATCCGGAGGCGGAGGATCTGCGCCGTCATTCGGAGGTGGATCATTCAGCGCACCCGCCGTTTCAGGAGCGGCACCGCTACAACCGCAACGCCCGTCGGCGCAAGTATTTGAATTGGGGCAACAATCACTCCGGGGCATCAACACCGCATCGACACGGGCATACGTTGTCGAATCCGACATAACATCGTCGCAAGAGCGGGTATCGCGATTGAACCGCGCGGCAAGGTTGGGATAGGATTTCTAATTATCAAAAATGGCAATCATGCAAGAGGAACTACCAATTTACGAACTCACCATATCCGAAGCCGACGAAGGGAATTTCGAGGTCGACTACATCGCACTTGTCGACCGTCCGGCGATACAACGGAATTTCCAAGCGTTCGCGGATCAATTCGTCGAACCCGGGGAATCCGAAACGCAAGAGGAATTTATAGGACGCTGCATCCCGGCAATGATTGGCGAAGGGTACGAACAAGATCAAGCGGCGGCGATATGTTACACGAAATGGCGTAATCGTGACGGCATGGGTGAGGATTTCGAGGAAAGCATAAAGGACATCCCCGACGACGTACGCGCCAACGCCCGGAATGCGGTCGAATGGGCGGACAAAAATGGTTGGGGATCTTGCGGTACTCCGGTCGGGAAACGTCGCGCATCGCAACTCGCGGATCCGTCCGGGGCGGTATCGCTCGACACCGTTCGCCGGATGTACTCCTTTTTGTCACGCCACGAAAAGGATCTGGAATCATCGAAAGGATATTCGGACGGATGCGGAAAACTCATGTACGACGCATGGGGCGGAAAATCCGGATTGCGTTGGTCGCGAAATGTTCTACGCCAAGCGTCCGAGGTGAAGTTGGCGATCCAAGATTCCGCGCAAAGGATCGTGTCCGGAGCGTTGATGATCCCAGATAAATTGATCCTCCGCCGCGATCAACAGGGGGAATATTTCATAAAGTTTTCGCCGGAGACGATTAAACAAATCGCCATCCGGTTCGCCAAGCAAGGATACCAAAGGAACGTCAACCTCCAACATGACAAGGATCAACGGGTCGATGCGGTATTGTTCGAATCATGGGTAAAGGATAGCGAACGCGGGATCGGCGGGATGAAAGGATACGAAGATCTCCCGGACGGAACGTGGTTCGGCTCGATGAAGATCACCGACGATGAGGGTTGGGCAAAGGTCGAAGCCGGGGAGGTCAAAGGATTTTCCGTCGAGGGAATCTTCCAATACGAACGGGCGGATCATACCAATGACGAGGAAATAATGGCGCGGATCATCGACATCCTCCAATCCATCGGGTAACAATTTACGCAAACCACTAATTAACGACATGGCGGGCAATTTTCTTCCGGCGACCTACAACATAAAACTTACGAAGGGGAACACGTGGGAAACGTCGTTCACGATCTTCAAGGATTCCGTTCCGGTAAATTTATCGGCGGCGGAAGTGCGAATCCAGATCCGGCGCAAGGCGACATCCACGACGGCGGAGGTAACGATCACGGAAGCGGATGGGATAACCGTAGGGGGTGCATCATCGAACGAGGTCACGGTATCCAAGCGCGTAAATATTGCCGCCGGGGATTATGTGTGGGATATGCTCGTCGTGAATGCCGGGATCTATAAAACTTACATCGGAGGCAAATTTGAAGTGGTCGAGGAGGTCACCGAACCCGCATGAGTTACGAAATAAATGTCACGGAAGAGATCGTCGAGATCAACACGTTCACGCAAGACGCGAATTACCAACGATATTATGGCGCGTTCGTGTCAACGGTCGATCAGTTGAACGCCGGGGCAACATCAACAAATAAAATGACGTACAACGTCACCAACTTATCGTACGGAGTATCCATCGTTTCCAATTCCCGCATCACGATGGCTAATGCCGGAGTGTATAACATTCAATTTTCGGCGCAAATATTCAAGGATGATTCCGGGTCGGATCGGATAGACATCTGGCTGCAAAAAAACGGGCAAAACGTCGCCAATTCCAACACCGAGGTCGTGGTCGTCGGGAACGATGGCCGATCGATTGCGTCGTGGAATTTCCTTGAAGCAGCGTCCGCCGGGGATTATTTCGAATTGTGTTGGCATTCGGCCGACACTCAATTATACCTTGAGGCATTCGCGACACAAAGCAACCCCACACGCCCAGCGATTCCTTCCGTCATCTTAACCGTAACGCAAATATGAAGTATTTACTGATCCTATTCATCGCGCTATTTTCCGTCACCGGATACGCGCAAGATTCCACGGCGGTCGATTCTATCCGCCCCAACAAGCGACCAATTAAGGAGGTCAAAATTTGGCGCGATGGTGTACAATACGACGCGAACGATATCGATGTCGTCATCGCCTTCGACAACTGCGAATCCTCCGCGACGATTTATTACAAGTTGTCGGATTCAACCGGAGCAATCGTGGCAGACGGGAATATCACCATCGCCGGAGCCGATTACCGCGAATGGGTCGCGAAGCCATTCCACAACCGCACGGCGACCAACTATGCTATGAAGCATCTCAACCTACAAGAAGCCGCCCGCCGTCGCGCTATCCGTGCAACAAGAGCCGCCGCAACCGTCACACAATAAAACAAAATACAATGAGTAAACTTTTCACAATCAATCTGGCCGACCTCGCAAAAGGCGCAATCGTCGCCGCACTCGCGACCGTTCTGGGTATGGTTTCAACGATCCTCAACGCCGGACATTTCCCGAACGGTGAAGATTGGAAATCGATCGGCATGGCCGCATTGACGGCACTCGGAGCGTATATCGCGAAAAACCTTTTCACGAACGGAAACGGCGAATTTCTCGCATCCGAAAAAAAGCCATTGAACGATTGAGCATCCTTCCTAAATGGTACACATCACAAATCATCCTAAATAAAAGTAAGATGAACGCAAAAGAAGCATTAGATAAAATCCGGGAATTGTTCGCCGACGCGGCAATGACACCCGATCCGGAACCCGCTCCAATGAAGATGGAAGCGAAAGAGTATGTTCTGGAAGACGGCACGAGAGTAATGGTATCCGAACTCGAAGTCGGTGGAATGGTCGCCGTCGTGAAGGATGACGGATCATCCGTTCCCGCTCCCGCCGGAGATCATAAACTCGCCGACGGTACGACGATTACCGTGGCCGAAAATGGCGTGATCACATCCGTGGCAATGCCCGCCGCTCCCGTCGAGATGCCGGAGGATATGGTCGCAAAGTTCGCCGAAGTGGAAGCCGCCGCCGCATCACTCCGCGACACGCTCAAAGCCGAGAACGACGCACTCCGCGCCGAACTCGAATCCATGAACGTGAAACTCCGTGGATTGGCCGACGTTGTGTCCGCACTCGTTGAGATGCCCGCCGCCGCTCCGCTCCAAGAGCCGCGCAACACCTTCGCCGCTACAACCTCAACAAAAGAGGAAAAGATGAAGCGCGTCGCGTCAATCTTCGATCAACTGAAAGAAAGAAAGTAAACAATAACACAAACAAGTAAAAAAACAATAACATGGGATTTTCTTTAGGTTCATTAACCGCCTACGTTGAGCAGAACGAACAACTGCTCGTCGCCGCCTCCGTACTCGGCCCGAAAACTGCCGGATTGATCCAGTCAGGCGGCACGATCATGGCAAATGTGAAGTCTGCCGAAACGATCAATATCATGGACACCGACGCGATTTTCCAAGCGGGTGGATCATGCGGATTCACAACATCCGGCACGACCTCAATCACGCAGCGTCAAGTAACCGTCGGCAAGATCAAAGTGAACGAATCACTTTGCCCGAAAGATCTGGAAGCGTACTACACGCAAAAGGCACTCCCCGCCGGAAGTCGCTACGACACCATCGCCTTCGCTACCGATTACACAACTCGCAAAGCCGAGAAAATCGCGAGCCAACTCGAAAAAGCATTGTGGCAAGGTGACACGACGAGCGTCGACGCCAACCTTTCGCGTTTCGATGGATTTTGCGAGATCATCAAGGACGCAACTACCGCCGTCGTTAACGCGAACTCCGTTGCATTCCACGGAAGCGTTGAAACGTCGATCACCGATTCAAATGTGGTTGCGATCTTCGATTCAATCTACAAAGCAATTCCGGCGCAAGTAATCGACAAGGACGACGTTGTGATTTTCTGCGGCATGGACGTATTCCGTACGCTCACCGTAAAAATCAAGAACGCCAACCTTTTCCATTACCAAACCGAAGCACGCCCGAATGGTGAATTTTTCCTCCCCGGCACCGACATCCGCGTAATCGGAACCCCCGGATTGAACGGCAAAAATGGCATTTATGCCATGAGGTTGTCGAATATGTACATCGGCACCGATCTGCTCGATGAGGATCAAAACCGTTGGGAGTTGTTCTTCGCACGCGAAGCCGACCAAGTTCGGTTCGTTGTCGAGTTCAAAATGGGTGTGCAAGTTGCGTTCCCTTCCGAGATCGTGAAATTCGAGGTGTAAACAAATTAAAGGGCGGTGAAATATCCGCCCTCATTTTATCACCTTAAAAAATTACATATCATGCCGTGCGCATTAACACAAGGATACACCTTCGATTGTAAAGACAATATCGGAGGCATTAAAAATGTTTGGTTCATCGGGTACAACGATGTAACCGCCGTAACCGAATCAAGCGGAAACATTACCGCAATCACGAAGGCAAGCGGGAAGGTATTCTACAAGTACCAACTCGTCCGCAACACCTCGTCCTACACGGAAAACATCGCGTCCACCATTGAGAACGGAACCGTCGTATTCAATCAAGAATTGCTAATCACGATCAACAAGATGAACACCTCCATGAGGAACGAAATTTTGTTGCTCGCAAAGAATACGTTGATGGCGGTCGTCGAAGATCAGAATGGTGTATATTGGCTACTCGGAAGGTACAACGGTCTGGACATCACGACCGGAACCGCATCGAGCGGATTGGCGCAAGCCGACCGGAACGGGTACCAGTTGACATTCACCGGAGGTGAAAAGGAACTCGCTCCGACGGTGTCGAGTGGCATCATTTCGGGATTGGTTTCATAGTGATATATTTTGGGATAATGGGTTTGAAAGGCCGGGGTTTCTACCTCGGCTTTTTTATGTCCAATCTTTCGGGGTTCCGCTAATTATGTTCATGATCTATCTAAAATTGGGTACCGTCGTCAATGTGTTGATCCCGTTAAAGGACGCGGAGACATTGACATCGCCGAACTATCTTTTTCGATTCGTTCAACGGACGACGAATGAGGAAATCACGTTCGTGAAAACATCCTCCGACGATACATCCGCGTATCCGGATCGGTACCGTAAATTCTCATTCGATGTCGATCAACTTTTTTGCGGAATGATCGGGGAATATTATTTCTACGTTTACGAACAAGCCTCCACATCCAATACCGATTACACCGCCGCCGCGAATCTGCTTGCCTTCGGGGTAGCGTCGCTTATCGAAGCGGACGGAGATACCTATGAAGTCACGCATTACAACACGGACAACACATTCATAACACGATGACGGAACAATATTTAAATAACATCGCGGTGTTAAGGTTCGCCGAAGCGCGTCAACCGGAGTACCGCGAACGCAAAGGGCAAGGATACATCGAGTTCGGGGAGTTGAACGATTATCCGGATTATTTGCTCGATCTTTTCAATAAGAGCGCGAAGCATAACGCGATTGTAAAGGGCAAGGTGAACTACATAACCGGGAACGGGTGGAAATCCGACAACCCAGACGACGCCGCCGCGCAAAGGTTTATCGATCAACCGAACGCCTACGAATCACTCGCAGAACTTACGCGGAAAATATCTCTCGACATCGAGATTTTCGGAGGTGCATATCTGGACATCGTGTGGTCGGTTGTCGGCGGATCCATCGCGTCAATGTCGCACATTGATTACACGAAGGTTCGTACCTCAACGGATAACACCTCATTTTGGTACAAGGCCGACGGATGGCGCGATCGTCGCGGCAAGATCGACACAATTCCCGCTTTCAATCCTAAACAACCGGAAGGAAGGCAAATCCTTTACATAAAAGAGTACCGCCCGGGGTTGGACGCTTACGCCTTGCCCGGATATTTGGGAGCACTGAACTACATCGAATCCGACATCGAGGTTTCTAAACACGTACTCGGCAACGCGCAAACCGGATTCAACGCCTCGAAGTTGATCACGCTCCCGAACGGAACGCCTCCGGTCGAAGAGCAGCGCAACCTTGATCGTCGATTCCGGGATACGTTCGGCGGATCCGACGGGAAAAAATTCATGATCTCGTTCGTCGACAACGCGGGGCAAAAACCGATCATCGAGGATCTGGGAGCGTCGGATCTTACGAAAGAGGATTTCGGGCGGGTTGATACGATCATTCAGCAAAACATTTTCGCCGGGCATCAAATCACAACGCCAACGCTTTTCGGCATTCAGGAACCCGGCCAACTCGGAACACGTTCGCAGATGCGGGATGCCTATGAAATATTCAAAAATACATACGTCAACGACAAGCAGCAATACCTCGAAGGGGTGTTCACCCGGCTATTGTCGTATTCCGGATCCTCCTCGGAATTGGAAATAATCCCCGTCGAACCAATCGCATTGGAGTTGTCGGAGGCGGCGATTACCTCCGTCGCTCCGCGTGAATGGATATTGGAAAAAGCGGGTATCGATGAAAGTAAGTACATAACCACTCCCACGCCCACGGAAACCGCCCTTCCCGCCGCTCAAAGTTCTGACGCGGTGAATGATAACCTTCGGTCGATGAGTGGTCGCCAATGGCAGCAAATGACGCGGATAGTACGAGAGTTTTCAAAGGGCAAGATCACACGCGAACAAGCGTCCATGATGCTGCGCAGCGGGTACGGATTGAGCGATGAGGAAGTGAACACGATGATCGGGGCGGAGGAACAATTCGACGAATATTTGTCGCTCGATGACACGATCGCGGCATTTCGCGAATATGGCGAACACCGCGAAAATTTCGACATCGTTCAATCTTCGCCGTTGAAATTCGCGGACATAACCGAAGCCGACGACGTTAAGATCCTCGAGATCCTCCAACGTCAACCTTTGACACCTCCGGCGGACATCGCCAAAGCGATCCGGAGGCCGATCACGGACGTTGAGGCGCGAATAAAGAAAATGGTCGACATGGAAGTTTTAGCGACCGGAAGGGGTGGAGGATTGCGTCCCACGCGCCCGGTGAGTGAGATTGTCGACGAGCCATCGCGGACGCGGTTCGAAATCCGGTATTCGTATGAATGGAAGCCGGAGGTTCCGACAACGCAAAGAAACACCGAAGAACATCCATCGCGTCCGTTCTGCGTGAAACTGATGGATCTCGATCGATACTGGACACGCCGCGAAATTGAAACGCTTTCCCAACGCCTCGGGTACTCCGTGTTCGATCGCGGCGGCGGATGGTGGGGACAAGGTGTCGGGAAACCCGCGTCGCCGTCATGTCGGCATGAATGGAGGTCAAATGTTGTAATCCGCAAAAAGAAATGACATGAGGAAAATACTTTTCATATCCCCGGCCACGATTAAGGAGCGCACCGGATTGCACGCCAATGTCGACGAAAAACTTGTCAATCCGGAGATTATGACGGCGCAAGATATGTTCATCCATCCGGCGCTCGGAACGGGTCTTTACACTCGACTACAAGACGGCATCGAGAATAACAACCTCACCGACAAGGAGCAAGACTTACTCGACACGTACATCACCCCCGCGCTCGTTTATTACACATTGGCCGAACTCCCGATGGGAATGTCGTTCCAATTTTACAACAAAGGGGTGATCCGGAAAACCGGAACCGACCAGACGGAACCGAACGTTCAAGAGTTGATTGAGGTAGCGAACCGATACAAAGCACGTGCGGAATTTTACGCCAACCGGATGATATTGTACGTCAAGGAAACCGCGTCCAAAGGGGTATATTTTCAGGAGTACATCAACCCGGGAACGGGGGTCGATATCATTCAACCGGAGCGGCAAGTTTACGCATCGACCGTTTATTTAGGTCACGACAAACATTGCCCGAAAACCTACGAACAAAAGTACCAAGGGGATTCCCCGAATTGCTGCGATTGATGAAAGGCAACAAAACATATTCCGTAAAGAATCAAGAACGCCTCCGGGCGTACTTGCGTAAAATTGAAAGCGATGACACTAAAGCAAGTGATCGACACGATACAACGATTGGGCGAAGCGCACGAAATGATTCAAACGACATTCAACGGCGCGGTAATGGATCGACTCGCGATCGGCGACGTTAAGTATCCTTTGTTCACGTTCGACGCGACTACCGGATCACTTTCCATCGGATCAATGTCGATACCCTTTCAAATGTTCTTCATTGATCGATTGGTTGCGGATCTGGAGAACGAGCGCGAGATTCAATCGCAAATGTTATCGGTGGCGCAAGACATCATCGCACAATTAAGGTATCCGGGATTCGAGTTCACCGTCGGTAATTCGAGCGACATCACTTTCATAACCGATACCACGCCCGATCTACTCGCCGGAGTTACCGCTCGCGTATTGATCGATATTCCGTATGCCGCCGATCGTTGCCAAGTTCCGTCCGATTTTATATTTTAAGGGATGCTAACAAAACGTATTAACCAACTCGATGAACGGACGCCGGAACTGACGGATCTCATGATCGTCGGTGATCCATTGACGGGGTATTCCTATAAGGCGAATATATCCGACATCATCGCGTTCATCTCGGCGAATATCGGCACCGTAAAAAAGCGGTTCATCGTTGGCGACGTTGGTTTCCCGGGTGACGGTGACACGACATGGACGGATGCGGATTTCGAGGATGCAACTGTATGGCTATATCGCAACTCCATTTTATCCGATTGGGAGGATCCCGGCGATGGCTCATCGTATCACACGCAATCCGGCGACACGATCACATTTTCAACCGCCCTTGCATTGGGCGAAAAAATACAAGCATTAGTCATCAAAATATGAAACGATTACTTTTCATTATCGCGGCATTGTTCGCGACCGCTCAATCGCAAACGATCCAGACCATCGGCGCACCGACGACGACCGTCGTATCCCGTGGAAACTTTCGGACGGATTCTATTTTTTACCTTCCGAAGCGTCAAAAGTTGCCGACTGATTCCGGCGCGGTACGTTATCAAATCTCCGATTCATCCGTCTATTATTGGACGGGTTCACAATGGCGCAGATTGGGCGTTCATATCGACACGGCTGCAATGTTGTTGCCCTACCTCCGCGATGCAGACACGACCGCGATGCTTTCACCTTACCTGAAAGAATCGGACACGGTATGGCTTTCCAACCGCATCAACCTGAAAGTAAACATCGCGGACACATCTTCGATGCTTACTCCCTATCTCCGTGGTTCAGGAAATGCAAACTATCTCCCTATTTTCGATGCCACACGATCCGTTATAAACTCAAAAGTTTACCAATCGGGGAATCATTTAATGTTCAATACCACAACACCTTCGGTAAGTGCTGCGGAGTATGGGACGATGGATGTGAATGGGAGTGAAAATGCAGCGTATATCTTGAAGGTTGGGGATGCTGAAAAATCGTACATACTTTCGAACGGAACGGATTTAACGATATCAAATAATCCGGCGGGTGATTTAATTTTCCGCAACAATAACGCAACACGTGGACGGTTTACAAGTGCCGGACAATTTAGAGTCAACAACCTTGCATCGGCATCTACAAGACTGGTCACCGCTGACACGGATGGCAATTTAGCGGGAACGGCTTCAATAACTCAATTCATTGACACTACCGAAATTTCGACAAGAGATTGGAGGCAGAAGGGTGACGATTCTTTAGGTGCAATCATCGCAACAAAGGGAAGCGGAACGGTTACATCAGTCGCAACGGGGTACGGCTTATCCGGTGGCACAATAACCACGACGGGAACGATTATCGTTGACTCTGCAATCGTCGCATCACGTTTGCGGGTGGGCAAGGTCGTAGATTCATTGGCATTGGTTAAGCAGAACATACTAACCAATCCCGTAACGGGAACGGGAACAACTAACTATGTGCCGAAATTCACGGGAACGTCAACAATTGGGAATAGTTTGGTTTATGATGATGGGGAGGTAAAAATAAATAGAACCACCGATGCGGGTGATTATATGCTGCAGGTGGCGGGGGGTATTCATAATACAACGGGCGCAATATTCGCAGCAACGAGCGGAAATGTTGGCATAGGAGTAACTACCACACCATCCGCAAAACTTGATGTGCAAGGTAATTTAACAAGCGATTATGTTTCATTGGTTCGATTGCGAAACGGTGATGCCGGAACAACTAACGCAGCCGTAGCGGTTGAATATTGGGATAGAACAACAAATATAAATGCTGCAACTATTGGGCAGCGTCAAAATATTGCGGGTAATTGGGCGGGTGAAATGCTTTTCAGGGTGCAACAAAATTTAGGGAGTCCTCAAACAAGTACGACAAGTTTAACGACAATGTTGCGACTTGACGGAGGTGGTCAAAGATTAATCTTTGCGCCCAACGGGACAGAATCGATGAGGTTAAACACTGGCTCCGAACTACTCCTCAACACCACAACCGACGCGGGGGATTACAAACTACAAGTAAACGGGGCAATATTGTCAAGCGGGGGAGCAGTATTTGCGGGTACAAGTGGAAGTGTTGGAATAGGCACTACGATACCTTCGTACAAATTAGATGTAATAGGGGATGTACGTTCTTCAACTCGATTGATTGCAAACGGAAATTTAACACCCGCATCATGGATAACCAATGCGACAACCGTTGGGTATTCTTCAAGCGGGAACTATGGATGGATAACGGCCGGAGGGGCTTCCGATTATGTGCCTTTGTCATTGTATGGCGAAGTGCTTGTCAACACCACAACCGACGCGGGGGATTACAAACTACAAGTATCGGGGAATGCTTATGTCACGGGTACGACGGTACTTGCTGCGACGAGTGGGACGGCAAATATCGGAAGTAACATTAACCTTGAAACATTAAACGTTTATGCAACATCGTTCCCTTACATCGGGTTATTTTCTTCAACAACGGGAACAACATCTAATGATGGTGGGTATGTTGGTATGAATGGAACAAATATGGAGGTAAGGAATAAGGAAAATGCAGCATTATTATTTTACACAAATAACACAACGCAAGGGAGTTTCAATGCCGGGGGCGAGTTGCTTTTGGGTGTAGTCGATCAGGGTAACTACAAGCTTCAAGTAGGTGGTGCAATTTATACCAATAATTCTGCGGTATTTGCGGACGGTACAGGGGGCGTATCCATTGGCAGTACAGACCTTAATACCGCGGTACTTTTACAACTTACAAGCACAACAAAGGGGTTTCTTCCCCCGCGAATGACAACCACGCAAAGGGATGCAATATCTTCACCGCCCGCCGGACTTGTTATCTACAATACCACCACATCAAAATTGCAAGTTTATACAACGGCATGGACTGACCTTCATTAACTTTATCACATGAAAAAAATAGACAAAAAAATCGGCTACGTCATCATCGGTACGTTTTTGCTTGGAGTGTTTACGCTTACTGTGGCCTTCACAATGCCACAACAAAAGACGTACAAGTTAGAACTAACCACGCAAGAGGTGCAAGTGATTTATGATGCGTTGGGTGAACTCCCGGCAAAGGTGTCCGAAGGGATTAGGGCGAAAGTGGCGAAGCAAGTGGGGGAGCAGAATGCAAACGGTACGAAATAATCAACCCGACTAATTATGGGCATGACGACGGAACTGGTAACCACAATTCTTTTGCAGACGGCGGGATATGCGCTCGCGTTTTGGAAGTTCATCGATAGTTTGCGACGGAAGATTGCAGATCTATCCGCACGATTGGAGGTCATGGAACGGGCGACTAATTTACGCCTCGAAGCGGTTGAGCGGAAGGATGACGAAATATCCCGTCGATTGACGCGCATTGAGGATCTGCTCACGGAGATACGATTGGAGTTGAAGGATAAAGCCGACCGCAATGGCTAAACATATCGTCGTCATACTACTCATCATTTCCGCAATCGGCTGCGATCCGGTTCGTCGTGTACTCGATGATCCCGCGTATCGTACACGCGTCGCCGATGAATTGTTGCGCGATGGATTATGCCGCTATGATACGCTCGTCGTGGTGAAAACAGATACGCTGATCAAGACGGACACGATCGGCGAAATCGTCATATTCGCGGACACGACGATTGAACGCGATACGGTGCGCATTACGGCGACGAAATGGCGGGAGATAGTACGAACCGTAACTATCCGAGATACGCTGAAAATGACGGTCGTGGATGCGTCAGGGCGCGATGCGAACATGAAGCACGTTGCAGAACTCGAAGGTAGATTGAAGGAGGTCGGAGATTCGGCGAAGCGATACCGGATGGCAACGGGATTTCTATTGATCGCGCTCGTCGGATTGATTGCGTTGGCGGTACGTAAATAACACCACATGGATAAAATCACATTGGATCGGATCAAGTTACTGCATCCCAAGGTACGCGACGAGGCGTCCGAAATTTACGCGGAGATCTGCGAAGCGTTGAAAGGTCGGGCGATGTGTCGTTTCGCGTTCACGCTACGAACGATTGCCGAGCAGAACAAGTTATACGCCCAAGGCCGAACGGCACCGGGGAAGATCGTCACGAACGCGAAGGGCGGCCTATCTTACCATAACTACGGCCTCGCCATCGATATCGTCTTGATCGTTGACACCAACGGCGACGGCAAGTACGATACGGCGGTATGGGATACGAAAAAGGATTTCGACGGCGATGGCCGGGCGGACTGGATGGAAGTGGTGACAATATTCAAGTCATACGGATGGGAGGCCGGGATAGATTGGAAGTTCGTGGACGCTCCGCATTTTCAAAAGACATACGGATATCCCGTCCGGCAACTATTCGCGATGCACCAAGCCGGGAACGTAACCGCAAATGGATACGTCCGAATTTAGTACCTTCGTTTGCTTTGAACATAGTGTGTTTCATATCCCCGGTCATTTCCATGATCGGGGTTTCTTTTTTTACGTAAAAAATAATTTGGAAATTGTTTTGTTTATGTGTTGAACTTGTTTTAGATTTGTGATAACAAACGAAACACACATGGAAACACACATCCGCATTACGCACAAATTAGCACGAGAACTCGCCGAAATGACGATCTACATGAAATGGTGGTTCGAGATGGATCATCGCGACGATCTCGCCGATCATCATCATTCTTACGCGATCGTTCAGGCGTACTCCGGCGACGACACGAAAGAGGATTTCCGGATTGAACTCGCCGCCGATTGCCCGGAAGAACTCGACGAAATGTGGGCGGATTTACGACGCCTCATGCGCTACTACGTACATACAATCACTACTAATCCAATCGAACACAAATGAAAAAGGAAATCGCTCGCAATATCATAACCGCCGCCTTCGCAATTTTTATCATCCTCGCTCCCGCCGTCCTGACATGGATGGTTGACACATTCGTTGATTACATCACTAAATAAACACGCATGGAAATTCCAAACGAAACACTCGCCAAGTGGCGCAAACTTTACGATCGTGGAGATGCCGAAATCATCACGCGGTTGGCCGGGGTACACAAAAACACGTATTTCAACACGATGGCCAAGCGTCGCGGATCACCTCGATTATTGAAAGTTATGTATGAATTTTTCGGGGAAAAGGAAAAGATTTACCGAAAATTGCCCTAACTTTAACACAACAAACACACACTATGAGCAACAAAGAACTCCAACAAAAGGAGGCCGCCGTTACGGCGTCCATCATCATCGACGGCGACCTTTCCCGTCTGCATCCATCCGACAAGGTCTTGTATTACCGTGGGTATTGCGAACGTCTTGGACTCGATCCTTTTACGAAGCCGTTCGACTTGTTACGCCTCCAAGGACGCGAGGTGTTGTATCTCACTCGGAGCGGAGCGCAACAACTCAACAAGATGCACGGGGTAAGCCATCAAATCATTTCGCGTGAACTCATGCAAGAACCGGGAATATTTCAGGTAATCGCAAGGGCGACGCTCCCGGATGGACGGTTCACCGAATCAATGTCCGCCGTATCCATCGCCAACCTGAAAGGCGAACAATATTGCAACGCGCTCATGAAGGCCGAAACGAAGGCCAAGAGGCGGTCAACGCTTGACTTATTGGGTCTTGGTATCCTTTCCGAAGAGGAGGCCGTATCGCTGCCCGGTGAACGTCTGGACATTGCTCCGACGGCGGAGGCGCAGGGGATGTACTGGGAGGATGACGGCCCGAAACTCGACATCGCGAAAGCGGTCGCGATGCAGTATGATCATCCGGATGACGTTGTCGAGGTATTGAAGTATGTCGAAACCGTGGCGCAACTCAACGCACTATATCAGCACAACAAAGGAACGGTCGAGGCGTGCGGATTGCGTCCTATGTTTAGCGATCGGAAAAAGTTCATTCAATCACAATCATAAAAACGAAACACATGGCAGATTCGGCAATTTTGGGAGATATGCTAAAGAAAAATAGATTGACGGTTGACGTTGACCCGGCTTTCGGGTTCGGTCTTCAATTGGGCGACAAAAGCACATTCGTTTCGCCCGGCTTAACCAAGCGCGAATATTTTGCAGCAATGGCGATGCAGTCCGCGTTAAGCGATGAACACATAGCAAAATTTCCTCCGGCATTTATAGCAGATTTATCAGTAAAACAAGCCGACGCATTAATCGAAGCACTCAATAAATGAAACACATGGAAACAAGGGAACTCGCAGAAATCAAAATCGCGGACATCGTGCCGACAAAGTTTGGAATCGAAATGATGGCCGACGCCATCGCGGAAGAAACACTCGGCGGAAAATTAGATCCGCTCACCGTAATGGTGCAAATGGCGGCATTGGAACAACTCACGAAGGCGGTGAAAGATCGCATCGCGGAGGCGGCAAAGGAACAACTATTTAAACACCCGAAACAAGTAGCGGAGATTGCCGGGGCAAAACTCCAAGCGGTGGACGTACCGAAATACGATTATCGACACATTGAGGGATGGCAAGATCTTTCCGACGCCATCGCATCCGCAACCGAAAAGCGGAAGGCAATCGAGGAAGAAGAAAAGAAACTCCGCCGGGGTGAATTGCCCGTGTTGTCGGTTACACAATCACTCAAAGTAAACCTCGCAAAATGAATCAGAATCAACGCAATAAGTTAGCGGAGGCGATGCGATTAATCCGCGAAGTCATGAGCGAAAACGGGGGCGAACAACTCCCGCTCATTCAACCGCCCGCCGTTGCCGACCTTACCGGGATTTCGTCCGTGATGAAGGATTTCACGAAAGCCATATACCGTACCTTCGGGATGAATAGTGTCAAGCCATCCGATCAACGTGTCCGTGGCATACAAGCCGAAACGGGGATGATGAGGATTGATAATTTCGTTGCGACAATGACAAGCCGGAACATCATCGAGGTGACGCATGAAAAGTATGGACACAAAACCCGGGTCGGATCGTTTCGTTTCGTTAAAACCATACCGCAATGATCCGCGTACCAGATTCGCCGCTTGATCGCGCCATCTCAAAATTGCGATCGTTGGTACTTAAAAGTCAACCGGGAGCGCGTAAATTTGAGTTAATGCAACTCATCGACGAGTTGGAAAAATGTAATAATTATCAATCCGAATACGAACAAGCATTGTATGTGCAAGGGTTCGCGGACGGATACAAAGTAGCAAAATCAAAGAATCATGGGAAAGTTGGTAGTATTAAAAGTGAACCTCTCGTCGGTCAACAAGGAGCATCTATTCAAGGGGGAGAAAGGTATCTATCTCGATTTAGTACTCCACATCAATGACGAACCGGATCAGTACGGAAATCACGGTATGATCACCCAAGGGATTACCAAAGAACTCCGAGCATCCGGCGTTCGCGGTGCAATCCTCGGAAACGCGAAAATCGTGGGGGAAACGCAAACCAAAGCACAACGACCGCCGACAAATGACGATCTCGACGGGTTACCGTTTTAAATAGTTTTTCGCACTTTACGGCCATTCGTTTCTACGTTCGGGATAGGTGCTTTTCTTAAAGAGTAGTACATACGTCCGGTATTTCCATACTGGACTCATTGCGGGATGGCGAAATGGGATACGCAGCGTTACGGAGGAGTTTGCAAGGAATGATCGACCTATTGCAATACGCTCATTAGTTACTACAATGGTGGTGGTTCGATTCCACCTCCCGCAACCGTTTGTAGTCATAATTTGTAACAAAACGTCCGCCGTTTCTACGGTGGACTCATTTTTCACCTTTAAAACGAAACACATGAAAACATTAATCA
>Ga0105097_10000398_pt1 | contig 19681 bp, 25 predicted proteins | sample PPLLak12cMay2015_FD_87035 | JGI IMG/M metagenome (GOLD analysis project Ga0105097, IMG submission 87035) | Freshwater sediment microbial communities from Prairie Pothole Lake near Jamestown, North Dakota, USA - PPLs Lake P7 Core (1) Depth... | ecosystem: Environmental > Aquatic > Freshwater >...
GAAAACTCTTTAATATATTCAAAATATTTATTTTTAAATAATTTGAATTAAATAATATTTTTTACACAATATTAATATTATTTATGATAATAATTATAGATCATTCAATAACAGTTTAACAGCATTATCATAACTATCATACCGTTTATTCATCATCGTAGAATTCATAAGATCCCAAGAATTAAATTCTTTGAACGCATCAAGTCCTTTATTTAAAAATTGGTTAAGGAGAGCAGGACTGTATCCACTTATCATTGCTACATTTTTAGTAAATGCGGATGTAGGAAATCCATCTGTTTTTCTCAAATTCCAAAATAAAATAAATGGTGTTTTATACGGTACATTAAATCGGGAGTTCATTCCGACTCTAGCAAATCTCTTTTCAATTTCCTGAAACATTTCGTCTTGCCCTTGTTTATAATCACATACACAACAATCAATCTGCATATCCGATAAAATAACGAGTCCATATTTTTCAACATCATTTGGATGTAGATCCATAACGACATAAGCTTCTACAATTTTCTCTAGTGCAGAATAAAAATTAGTATTCGTTCCCCATGGTGCGGTTTGTATTTTTTTAACAGTCGATACAAAATCATCACACTTATCCAAATTAAACCATTCCGGTCTATCATTAAATGTAAGAATTCGTTTACCAAGAGTAGACCTTTCGGCGATTCTTATTCCAAGTCCAACCGCATTATAAAGCGGCGTATTATTATCAGAAGACATAGAGCTAGACGTATCAACCATAGCAATCAAATGATTGAATGAATTATTTATAACAGAATTATCTTTCCATTGTAGGTTAATTGTCTCACACATTTCTAGCTCAGAAATATCCGCACGAACCGCGTCTTTTACAAAATCATAAATGGAAACTCTTTTTCCTTTTATTTTTGAGTCTCCGCTTACACATTTACGAATGAAATTGCTATAATTTTTAGAACATTCATTTCTATCATTATTTTCAGGACAACGAGTTTTACCGTTTCTCGTCTTATTCATAAAAGCTTGTTTTTGTTTTGAAAGCGTTATGCTTGTTACATTTTTATCAAAATTAATATGTTTCCAAGACCCATTACATTGTTTTATTTGGGTTGTATCAATAAATGCGTTTGCCTTGGATACCAACTTGCGATAATTGGTTAGTGCCTTTTTTTCAGCTGATGCTTGTCTTAAATCAGTGTCGGCAGATTCAAACCAATTTTCATACGAAAAATAATGTTTTGCAAAATACTTTGTCATCCATCCAAATTTAGATTTTTCTCTTGGTATCCATTTTGAAACGAGCGATATATTTGGGCGTGCATTATCATCATAATTATGTATATTAAGAATATCATTTCTTAATTGAGAATTCATAAGAGCAATTAATTGTTTTATAATTTCGGCCTTCATATATCTTTCTCTTGAGAACTCTCCATTCCACAAACTATCCCAATAATTTATAAAATATTTAACATCTTTAAATGAGCCGATTGGGTGGTCGTTATTAATGGAAACAATAAAATTTTCAAGCGCAAAAAAAGCGATTTTATTTGTTTTAATGTAAAATTGTTTTGAAAATAAATATTGAATTTTTTTATGTCTTACTGGGTCCGATGTTTTCATTTCTTCTTCTAAATTTGTTTTATGAATTTCTGATTGTAGTTTAGCCCAAGAAGCAACCAAAACATATGATAGAGCATATTCTCCTTTTCCGAAAAGGATGTCGCGAGTGTAGGCGATTAATTTATAAAGAATTGTAATATATTCTATTTGTTCTTCTTGTGTTATATTTTCTGTTAAAGTGTCAATAATTAGGTTTGTATATAAAGAATCTATTTTTTTAAAATTATCAGTGCGAACAAGTTGATAGTAAAATTGAACGATTCTTTCGCGAATATTATTGCTCCATCCCAATTCAACATGACCGTTCTCTCCTCTCTGTAAATCGTTTCTTGAGTTTGATTTATCAAGTGAGTTTATTAGAAATGAGTTCATTGAAAAACAATATGTTATATAGATTAATTAATTATTTTCTTTAAATTATTTAATTGTTTGTTATTAAACGAGTAAATCTTTTATTTGATATAAAGATATAACTGTTATAAAGATATAATCATAATTAATGACCCAAGTTCCTCGGTTTAATCTTATTATTGCTACCGACATAAATGGAGGGTTTAGTTATAATAATAATTTGCCTTGGCGTTTTTTAAAAGATAGTAATTTTTACAATACGATAACGAGTTCAAATATAATTTTTTCCAATAATATTTTGATAATGGGTAGAAAAACATGGGATTCTATGAAGCATAAAGTTCCAAAAAATAGAACCGTATTTATTATCACTAGCAATTGTGATAAATATAATAATGAATATGATGAAAATAAGAAAAAAAATATTTATTTTTTTCCTTCATTTGAAGACTCTCTTATAAATGCGTATCAATTCAATGATTCAGTTGTTTGGGTTGTAGGAGGATACCAAATATATGATGAAGCCTTAAACCACGCTCATTGTGCTTCAATTTATCACACTTTAATTGCTGGTGAATTTGTTTCAGATAAAAAGATAGATTTAAATGCATACAATATAAAATGGTCTAACGTCCATACGGAAACAGATACAAATGTACACGATGGGTTAAATTATATTCTTTATTTTAAAAGGGGGTTTATTGATAGACATCACTAGTCAATCAATAATCATAATTTTTAATATGAATTTATATTTTAAATATTTTTTCTAGTTATTTTATTTTTTTTTATAGACGATAAATGAATTATGATACGCTTTGTTATTTTATTTTTATTTTTATTTTCTCTCACTTTCTTATTACAAAATATAAAATATAAACAATTCAAATCCTGAAATAAATTAATTGTATCCTTAAAATAAATATCTTGTAGAATATCTACTTTTGAGAGAAATTCATCTTCTAATTCATCATTTACATATTTTTTAATATGTTCTGGTTCTAAAGTAATATTATATTTCAAAATACTTATCAAACTATAATTTGTTTTATTTTTATTTTTATTATTTTTAATAATTTCAATCATTTTATCCTTATCTATTTTTCCATTATCTAGTAATAATGTTTCCTGATGAATATTATTAATAGAATTCTTTTCATCTACATATATGTAATTTAATTTAATACTTTCTATTTTTTCTTTGTAAAAGCATGAATATTCTTGTTCGGATTGTTCAAAATTATCAATCCAAGAACAATCTAATTCGTCGGATAAATCTAAACTGATATTTGTTTCCATTATTAAAATAATATATTTTTGATAATGGAATTGAACTTATAAATAATTATCGTAAATTGGACCATCTTCATTATTATCATTACTTCCTTCAGTATCACTATCAAATGTTTCGTTTGATGTATATAAAATTATATCTTTTTCTTTTGTATAATATTTATCTTTATTAGGATCATAAAATTTATAAATATCTCCGTATAATTCCTTTCTTAAAATTCGTTCATCGTCTAATTCTTTTAAAAAATGGTTCAACTCGTCTTTTTCTTTTTCCTTTTTATTTTTAATTTCTTTTCTCTCTAATTCTAAGCATTCTTCAGTTGTTCGACCATTTAAACGAATGATTTTATTATCTTCATCTCTATAAAAATGTACCCATCCAGGGTCTACTTCATCTGTTTCTATTTTTTTGTATGCTTTTTCTGTATTATTTGTTACATCCTTATAAGAAACAATATCTTGTTTTTTTCTGTTATTTTTTGAAATAGTTAATATATTTAATTGGTTTAATAATGATGGAAATAGTTCTGTATTATTCGCATTAAAACCATCCCTTTTTTCTTGAATTTCTCTCATTGTATTCTTTCCTATTTCATTTAAAAATCTATTATTTCTTAAACTATCATTGTTTTTATCATTCTTGTATTCATTCGTGTTAGTGTAACTATTATTATTTTGATTATTATTTTTATCGTTTGGCTTATCGGGTGGTTTATTATTTAAAAATATATTGTTTTTTTTTATTTTTTGATTATTTTCTGACATTTATAAATAAGAAGGAAATTAAATGATTAAGTAATTTATGATATTATTTATATAATTTATTTAAGCAAGTTAGTATTTAAATTATTTATTAATTAAATTACTTAAAGTTGATTCATCAATATAATATGTCTCCTAACAGCAATAAATTATAATTACCTAAAATAATTACCTTTATTAAAATGAATAACTATTTACAGGAGGCAGCAAATAGATGAGTGATATGAATATATGTTGAAATGACAGGGTTGTATGTTATCAAATAACAAATTCGTTTCTCACATCGCGTAGTATAAAATCTACGAAATATTAATCTTTATCCAAATAAGGATAAATATTAATAAAATTAAAATTAAACTTGTTTAGCATGATATTTACCACCAAAAGGCATTGTTGCGTTTTTTAAATTGCTTAATGATACAGCGCGTCTATTTTTTTTAAGACAATCGCATTCCTTTGTGCGACACATTTCCAATTCGTTATCATATAAAAATATATCACTATTATTTCCAATAATATTTATTAATGGTTCGTTTCCTATCTTACTCGGTTCTACATATCCAGCCGGGACAAACCAATTTTTATATGTCGAAGGACAAAATAAATTAATGAAATCATTTACTATAAATGTAAAAAAAAATCTTTTTTTCAATTCTGCATTTGTAATTTCTTGTTGGAATACATTGTCTATCATTGAAAAAGCTGTATTTAAATACAATATTGTATGAATTGCTGTTTTTTTACCCCTACATAATTGTTTCAATCTTAAATCATCCGTTTCACTTAATGTCTTATTTATTTTTTGTTCCGAATTAATATATCTAATTTCATTTTTTATATGTTTTAAATTTGTAATTGTTTTTGATTTAATATCATCTATCTTTTTAATAATTGAAAATACATTTGTATTATAAATCAATGGATATCTATAACGAATAATTCTTGGAATAATAAATTGATTCGTTTCTTTAATTTCTTCTATTTTTTTCTCAACCTCTTTAATCTTTGTTTTCATTTCATTTAATAATTCAGTTTCTGCGTTTTGTTTTAATGCTAGTAATTCATTATATTTTATTTTTTCATCATTAATAAAGTCGTTTCTATGGTCTACATCATCTTTAGTGTTTTGAGAGGTTTGTCGTTTAAAATAAGTTATATTTTTATTCCATTTATCCCACCATTTATCAATTATCTCCTCGTTCAATATTGGATTACTAAAAAGTAATACCTGTCCCGATGAGAATTCCAAAAAACTTTGTAATTTATCATATTGATGAGATGAGATTTTATGTGCTTCGCTAGCAGCATCTAATTTTAAATAATTTATTATAGAAAGTAAAAAAACAATCATTCCATTTATAGAAGATAATATAACTTCTCCATTTGATAATTCTGTGAAATAACTCTGTGCTAATATACTACAAGCAGCAGATAAAAAAATAGCTGGAAGCATCAAGAAATTTAATTTTGTTACAGTATAGCTTCTTGATTCCATATAAATAATTTTTTGACCTTTTATATAACTCGCCAAAATATCCAAAGAGGATGAATATTTATGAACTATATCTTGTTCATAGTATTTTTTAACATATCGTCTTACAGAATTGTAGTTTAATTTTCTATAAACAATTTTATTTTTATTATTTTTATTATTTTTATTATTTTTATAAACATCTATATCATAAAACATTATACTATCATCATTTATACTTGAACTATTATGATTATCAACTTCTGAGTCACTATCAGAATCACTATGTTTTACACTATTTTGTGGACTATTTCCATCATAACGAGGTATGTATGATGTATCATCTGGTTTATTGTATATTTTAAAAAGATTATTAATTGGTGTATTTGTTTTAACTACACCAATCTCATTCTCACGATTATCCGCTTCAAATGTATTTAAATTTATATTTGGATTTATATCAATTATAGTTGATCCATTTAATTTATCATTTTCAATATTCATGTTATATAACTATTAAATAATTATTTATTTATTTTATTTACGAGAGTAATATATATATGTCTTTAAAAAAATTGCCTTGGTCCGGATGGAGTTCTGAAAAACCTAGCACACGTCAAAGAACCATTATGAAACGAAATTGTGGGGAAAAATGCTTTCTTGGTCCCAAAAAAAGTTTTCCAATATGTAAAAAAAATACATGTAAAATCAGCGATAAAGGCATATATGCTGCTTATGTAAGAGCACGCGAATGGAGAAATAAACCATCAACCTATTTAGGAATGTCGCATCCTAAATATTCTCAATCTACATATAGACGCATTGCTACTCGTGCTAAACGTATGTTAACCAGTAGAGGACAAGGACCTCGTAAAACATTAAAACGACACCGCAAGTAAAAATCATAATATGAAATCAAATAATAATAATAAATTTTATTATTTGATTCACTCTATAGTTTATTTTTTATAATTTTATTTATTTACTATATTTATTTTCCAGTAGAACCGAACCCAGCATCACCTCGGTCATTATAAGTGATATAATAATCTAGCTCTTTCAAATCAGAAACCAATTCAGGATAAATTGGATATGTCATATTCGGACTACAAATTTGAAGAAGTCGTTGATATTTCTCAACTGGATAGTCGTAATTTTTATTTACATTATCAAAAAACCCCATCAATTCTCCGCGATATCCAGTATCAATAATACCAACTGAATTTGCAAGACGAAGTGGCGTTGAACTTCCTGTGCTTGACCTTGGATACATATAATATCCTGATGGAATAATATCTCCATTTGTGTCTACAAAATACATCGCACATTTTACATTTGTCCTAATTTTTGTAGCCTTATTCCTATAAGCTAGATCTTCACTAGAAGGATTGAAAAGGTCAACGCCAGCATCTACGCAAATATTCTCTCCTTGAATAAACTTAGTTACTTTTTCTTGTTGAGTTTTAAATTTTTCAGAATACATATTTTTCAGAACGCCGTCTTCATTGTCGATATAGACAAATAATTTATAGTAAGGGCGTTTTTGTTCTTCAATGAGCATTTGGTTTTATTTATAATATTACTATTGCTCTCTTTTTATATTATTTTATTATATTTTTAACCGTGTAATTAATAAAAAAATTGATTTAAATTTATAAATAATATTAAAAGTATCTTATTGAAAACTAATGTCTGAAACTATCAGCCGTAAAGATATTGAATTTATCTCTGTTGCTGTTAACGAAGGAATGAAATCAACTGTATTGATGCGCCATGGGTGCGTTGCGGTTACGAATGGAAAAATTATTGGCAAGGGTTATAATAATTATCGCAACCGAACGTATGATGGATTTGTTAATAATGAAAACCAATGTACGTGTCACGCAGAAATGGCCGCGCTACGAAATGTATATCATTCATGTTGCTCTAACACATTTGGAAAATGGATTAACTCGATAAAAGTCGCGAACGAATCAGAAAATTTTTAAGAAAATATCATTATATGTAGTGAGAATTGATAGAAGTAATTCATTAAAAGATAGTGCGCCATGTGTTGATTGTATAAAAATTATAAAGGCTTTGAATGTTAAAAAAATAATTTATAGCACAGATAAAGGTGATTTTAAAATAGTTAAACCATCAGAATATGTTACGAGTCATATGTCACAAGGAAGACGATTATTAGACACTGGTATTAAAATTAATCCAATAATTCGATACAAATAAATAAAAATATACAATTATTATTAATATTGAATAAATTTTATGAATATTTATTATAAAATTTATTTTCTTTTATTTATATTCATCTTATATTCATCTTATATTCCACTATTTGGAACACAATTTGGGTTTGTTTCATTATTACAATTCATCCAATCAGACGGAAGCGCGCCGGCAGCAATTGCCTCTTGAGGGGTAAAATAATTAACATCACATCCATTATGAGATAAATTCATGGGGAACGACTGTAAACAAGGAGGAGTTGGAAGATTATTTTTCTTATACAATCCCGCCGTGATATATTGACTACAAGATGTAGGACGTACGTTTAGGTCTTTTGAATAAAATGACCTATAATATTTTTTCCCCCCAATATGATATGATGCGGCTTTACATTGCAAATTTCCACCGCAGTCATTGATTCCTGTATCTACTTTGTTCACTACACAATTTGAATATTGGGATGTCAAATTTTTAACATAAATTCCCTGTGAATAATTTTCCGGCATTGAATCATCCGGCTTTACCCAGTAACGAGGATACGCCGAATGTATCCATTTATATTGTTTTAATATGGCTCCTTTTGTATTTTTAACAGTTGATTTTATAATAGACGGGTCGTTCGTACAACAACTACCTGAATTACAAACCGATATTTTATATGTTCCGCAACATCCTCCATGACCCATCGGGGCATTACCTCTAAAACGAGTTCTAGTTACTGATTTTGCTAAGTTTGTTTGACCTACTGCACCTACATTTCTATATCCTCCAACTAAAGAAAACCCGTCATGTCCTCTACCGGATATAGGTGCTTGAAAACGTCTTGAATTTCTTTTTAAAACAACGATTGACATATAAATTAATATGAGAAATTAAATATAAATATAATACCTTTCTTTTGGATTATCATTTAAACATCTTAATATAAAAAAATAAAGTGAAGTATGATAGATTTCGTCTAACAAGTTTATTTTTTCTTTTGAATATATTTTACCTGTTAATAAATAAAAAACCATTAATCCAAAGTTATAATAAGAATTTTTATAGTTTGCAGTTATAGGTAGATGAGAGAAATTAGTATCATTATTTATGAAATTTTCTGTTATATCAATTGGTATTTTAAGTGTTAAATTATTTTTATAAATATTTGATAACTTAAACGGGTTAATAAAAAGAAACAAATTATTATTTATTACTATAAAATCGTCTAATGAAAAACAAAAAATTCCTCTTTTATCTTCCTCTAAATTTTTAATTAAATTTCCTGTATCATAAATTAGCTTTACAACGTCATTGTATTTTAGTTTTTTATTTTTCCCATTATTATCTATAAATTCATTTAATGTTTGTATAGAATCGCATTCAAAATAAATAACTTCATTTTCTCTCTTGTGTTTTATTTTGTAACATTGAAATAAAAAAATAAAAGATTGGTCGTATGGAATTATATATCCTTTGTCTTCTTTAATAAATTTAATGCTTTCAATTATTTGTGTATTATCAACTAAATACTTATTCATTTTAATTATGTGATATTTATTCATATAAAAAAAAAGGTTTAACCTTTTTATTTTTTACTTTATTTTCAAGAAATCCTATACTAGAAATGTTTATGTGTGCGTGTGTAGTCTTGTACTTATTCGGCAGTCTTGGTCTCGGTCTCAGTCTTGGTGGTCTCGGTCTTCTTGGCAGTAGTGTCCTCATCGTCAAACTTCAAGCTCCTGGCACGGTTAATGATATCGTCCATCTCATCACTAATTGTAGGGGTCGCCTCATCCAAAACCAGACGAGGCTTCTTCCCCTTTACCGGAGCACCAGGAACCCGCTCAATCCAAGCGGCAATCTCGGGCTCTTTAGTAGGAGTCACATGAATCTTAGGAGGACGGTTCGTCTCAATCCGGCGAGAATAATCCTGGCTTGGCGCATGTCTAGGCACAGCATTGCGCGGAGCACGAGGACGCTGGTCGCCGCGATCGTAAGAGGGACGCTGCTGGTCACGCTTCTCATAAGAGGGACGCTGGTCACGCTGCTCGTAAGAGGGACGCTGTTGGTCACGCTGCTCGTAAGAGGGACGCTGCTGGTCACGCTGCTCGTAAGAGGGACGCCGATGGTCATACGAGGGACGCTGCTGGTCATGCGAAGGACGCTGGCTGCGCTCATCACGGCGTTCCTCGTAGTAGCGCGGCTGAGAAGGACGAGAGCGACGGTCTGCATCATCCTTCGCATCTAGGATGATAAAGGGACGCTTCACTTCCGCAATAGGTTCAGCTAGAGCACGCTCCTCCGGACGACTGGAACGAGATGCCGAAATGCGCCAAAACCAAGGCTCGTCGTAGACGATCTTAACCTCATCGCCGTTGAGCAACTTAAGGCGAACCTCGGTTGCCTGCTCACGACGAGGCCAATAATTGAAATGAACGAACGCGCGCTTATAAGACTCTCCATTCTTATTCTTGCGCTCAATCATATCAATGCGGTCAATCGCATCATCTCCAAATAGATCGGCAAATACATTCATCACGCGCTCCTCAGTGATATTCATAAACAGGCGAGGAATACAAATACTCGGCTCGCTATTCAGAAGACCAATAAGAGACTTCTCATTGTAAACGGTGTTGGTAGTAGTAGAAGACATTGTTGTCGTAGTAGCTTGTTGTTAGATATCTTTTGTTTCCAGGAGAAAAAGTATTTCAATTTTTTTTAAAATGTATGCTATTATTTCTTATCATAAAATTTATTTTATTTTTTAAAATGATTACTTTTAGTAAAACAAAATGGACGTTTTATAATTTTTTTAATATATTCTTTCCAAGATTCTCTCTTATACTCTATATTAGTATTATCATTATCATTATCATCCAATTTATATTCAAAAATATAATCATTTTGAGACATGATAGATATATAACTTTTATATTTAAATATTAATATTTAATTAAAAATATTCAAATACATTTGTCTAGTTTCATCATCTTCAATAATGACTTCAGGTTTATTTTCCCATTCAGAAAACGGTATAGCTTTACTAGTAGACTTTTCTAATTCTAATAGGGTTTTCAATGCTCTAATGCGTCGTTCTAATGGAAACATTTTTTGAGGAAGTTTTCTTGATATTTGTTTAAATCTCCATTCAAATTGTAAAGCAGATTGCCAATCAGGAAACCCTTTGATATGTAAAGCTCTTATCCATATTTCTCCCTTTATTACTTTTGAGCTTGTCATATGAGCTCCTCCCTTTATTTCTTTATTGTGTTGTCTTAATCTTCTATCTAGATCAACTGTAGCCCCTACATAAGTTGCATTATCACTAGACAATAATAAATAAACAAAAAAATCTCCCATTTTATAATACAAGTCATTTTATTTTAATGTTTTTAACATAAATAATAATTACTAGGATTCAGCCAAGTAATTATTAATATTCATTTATTTTATGCTCCAATCAGGGATTGAACCTGAGACCTACCGCTTACAAAGCGGGTGCTCTACCACTGAGCTATAAGAGCGTTAATACATACTGTAAATATAACTGTCATGATTTCTTTAAATTTATTTTAAAATAAAGTATTTATATTTAAGAAATACGAATAAAAAATAAAGAGAAATTATTATTTTATAAATGAAAAAAAACAATTGATTTATTGCTTTTTCAAATATTAAATGTAAATTCTAACTTATCTCTAAGTTTTCCTACTACAACTACTAGTAAACACGCACGACTTGCCTTTCTAACATATAGTCGGTCATTGCATAATTGTATCTCAGCATATAGCCGATGTCTTGATCGGTTGATGGTATCACAATTGGAGCATATCTAGTAGGGCGATTGTTAATAATAACCGGAACATATACAACATGAATCGGTTCTGCTTGTGTGATTAGATGATGTTGAGGAAGAATAAATAATGTATTCTGCTCTTGTTCCTCAATCCAATCGCAAATATCATCTGATGTAAATACAAACTGGCTATAGTCTGTTTTATCGCCATTCCATCCTCCATTTTTGATTAGATGATGATTATAGTAATGAATTTCATTGTGAGCAGCAACTGGAGAACTAGGATACATCTTGAACGCGTGTTTCTTCGTTGGTGTAGACGGATGAGAATGAATTATTTCTCCATAATAATTACGTTTAGCTACGCATTTTTCGGCCGCATGACTGAAATAGCCACAACGACTACAAGGAATTGGTTGCCTGAAATACAGAGGAGGAGGAATATTACGGACGACATTATTGTTAATCTGAACACATTGAGCGACACAACATTCGTCTAGTGTAAAGTTTCCAAATATAATCGCCTCATTCGGGTTAGTGTAGTAAACTGTTTGAGCCTTGGACTTGGTCGTGGTTTCGTCAATGATTGCGAAGAAGTTGAACTCGGTTTCCATTCTTACTTTGTAGTATTAGCGTTTGGGTTAAGATACATTTTGTTTTTATAAAAAAAAGTATTTCAATTTTTTTATTCCTCAATGAAAAAAAAATAAAAATAATCAAAAGAAAAAACGTACCTTTTTACTTACCCTTTTTTTGTTTTTTCATTCATTATCTATATCTTTTTTTTTGTTTTCATTTCATTATATTTCCTTTTTTTTGTTTTTTTTATTGCGAAACTCTTTTAAACTATTCTACTTACACATATTGATTGCCCATCCCCCATCCTCTTCATCATCCGAGCTATCATCAGCCCAGCTTCTTCCAGGGCGATAGTAGGTGTCAAATAAGTTTTTAATAGGAGCTTCCTTGATAACAGAAGTCGTCCCCTTTGTTACCGCATGAATGAATGTCGGCAATGGCTTCTCGGCTGCTGCGACGCGCGTCTCGTTGATTACCTGATTGATCTGGCGCTTGTAGATTGGAGGAATGTCGCTGAATGTCACTGATTTCTTTGTGATAGGCGCGCGAGAAACAATCTTAGCCCAAGTGACTTCCTGGGCGGATGTAGGTTCAATCGCAATCGCAATCTCAACTTCAGCCTCAGCCTCTTCCTCCTCCTCATCATCTGCAAGCAATACAAACTTGTTCCGACCAGGGTTTACCAATGCCCTAGCAGTATACTGGTTTGTCTGTTGCTTGCGAGGAGGAGTACTAGGCGTAGCAGGCGCATGCGTAATGGCTTCCGATCCATCTTGGCTAACACGCAAGATGAAGAAACTCCCGTTCTGTGATTCCTTCTTTCTGTTACTCTTGACGGGGACATCATCAGCTTCCTTCTTTGACTTCAGAACATCGCAGTATGAAACTGTGTGTCCTGACATCTTGCAGTAGTTACACTTCAGAGCCAGCAAGTAGGGACACGTCACGACAGGTGAAGGACCCGTGAAATCCTTCAGAAAGTGTGTGTTGTAGTCCGAACGCTTGGCATCGTAGCAAACCTTGCAGAAGAAAGTCTTCTCTTGCTTCTTGTTGTTGTTGGTGTTGGTGTTCTTAAAGGACATGGTTGTTGTTTCAGATACATTTTATTTCTATCCAAAAAAGCATTTCAATTTTTTTTATTATCTATCATAAAAATTCTTATCATCAAAATGTGGAAAAAAATTAAAATAAAAATTAAAAGCTTATTAAATTAATGATTAATAGAGTTACGAACATTTACGGCCGTAGTTAAATGGACCATTGACTCAGGTATAGCTTCCTCTTGTAACCGAGTTAAACATCGTTCTAAACATAATATAGTATCCCTACTAAATCCTCCAGGTTTTTTATATTTTTTATGTGTATCTCGTTCAGATTTTAAAAACATTTCCTTGTCTAAATAAATTAAAAAATCGTTTTTCCCACGTATATATTCATCAATAATGTGGTCTGTAACTCTATCATATTCTTCCCAATTTCCCTCTTTACATAAATTAACTAATTGTGTTCTCAAATCATTTCCTATTCCTCCTCCTTTTTGTTTTCTTAAACGCATTCGTCGGGTGGTTTTTGATTTATAATGATGTCTTCTTTTTGTGTGTTTCTTATACGACTTGCGTTTCATTCTATATTTTTTTGATAGAATCATATATAAAATAGAGTTAAAATAAATATTTTATATATTGATAGATAAATAACACCATGTTAATCTATATGAATTGGAATGATATTAACATTAAATATCAAGAATTTATAATTTATACTATGCTTACACGTTTTAATAAATTAAATCTAAATCAAAATCAAAATATTAATAATATAGCGGAGAGATTTACAAAAAAAAAATGTATAATTGAATTCTATTATGATTATATAAATAATACGAAAGATATAGAAATGAAAGGCATTTGCATTTTATGGAAATGTAATAAATTTATATATTTGGATAAATTTTTTACAACTGTAAACACAAAAGGAACCGGTACAAGCATGTTATCAGAATTTATTAACAAGTATTCAAATAATACATTATTATGGAGAACGGATAAAAAAACATCTGAATTTTATTTGAAAAACCAAGATATTATTAAATATTTTGAAAATAATAAATATGTTTATTTGGGAATTAGAAAGACAACAAATCATTTCAGTTGGGAATATGAGGACATTTACGATTTAAATGTTAAAAGTTGCTTTCTATAGTGATTCAGTTTTAATCACAAATTATTTCATTTTATTTTCATAATTATTTATATGAAATGAAATATACTCACTAGCCATATAGTAACTAATAAAATTAGTAGTATATTCGCAGTTTCCTCCAATAATGGGGATTGTCACGGATACTGATTTATTATTTATTTTAATTTTAAATTCATCTGTTTCATTATTCAACCTATAATAAATTAAACTAGTTTGGGTATTTTCTTTTAGCATCCAATTTTTTTTTGAAAATTCATAATGTGTATCTAAAAACATCTTATGTTTTGGAATATCTTTAATCCCTTCATTTTTCAAAGATAACATTTATTACAATTCTATATTATCTATTGTAAATATCGTTTATATATGTTTATTGATTATATCATTAAGTATTTGATTTAATGATATATAAAAAGATTAGCAACTCCAGGTTTCGATCCTGGGACCTCTTGGTTATGGGCCAAGCGCGCTTCCTCTGCGCCAAGTTGCTATACGGACATATGGAACTCCGCACTATATATAGTAGTTATTTCTTTAAATAATTTTAATTTAATATTTTATAATTTAATAATTAATAATTAATCTTTTTTCAATCATGCTCTATTTTAACAGAGTTCTCTTTAATGAATTGCACTATATATGATACCGGTATTCTTAAGTAAATATTTACATTTTTAATTCTAAATAGAACTCTCATAATTTTAATTATCAGAGAAAAATATTTAATTAGTAATTATATAAAATGATGATATAATACATCAATTTATACGCATATTTGTGTATACGCATAGACGCTTCGTACTGGGATCGAACCAGTGACCTACAGGTTAACAGCCTGGCGCTCTACCAACTGAGCTAACGAAGCAAATTCTTGGTAGAAATAAATCACCTCGAACATTTTTAAAAAAAGGGTTAGAAAAATCAAAAAAAATATAAAACCAAACAATTAACACTTACCTTTACCTGATTCTCATAATGCTGCGACTTGGACTCTGGAAATCTTGGACTAATCTGCAGATTGGAAGGGAAAAACAAACAATAAATATATATTCATTATTCACGCGAATACTACTACTACACTACTACTACACTACTACTACTACCACGCCACCTTGTTTGCTAGGTTCATTTATATATAAATTTGCTTAGAGCAAGTTTTAATTTTATTTTATTCGCTGTAAGAACCTAAAAATCCGGACAATCGGAATTGAACCGATGACCAACAGGACTACAGCCTGTCGCTCTTCCAACTGAGCTATGTCCGGAAATTTGCGTCATCCGGGAATTGAACCCGGACCTCAACCTTGGAAGGGTTGAATCCTAACCATTAGACAAATGACGCAAACGTCAGCTACAGGGATTGAACCTGTGCGGGTTTCCCCAATAGATTTCAAGTCTATCGCCATAACCACTCGGCCAAGCTGACAAAAGGTCGTACTGGGATTTGAACCCAGATATATGGATTCAAAGTCCATTATGCTAACCATTACATCATATGACCAGAACGATGTGAATCAAGATGAAAACTCATAAATACTACGCCTTCTTTTTGAGCTTAATCATCGCGTTCATCTTATTCACATTATATAATAGAGCCGCCTCTTTAAGTTATTTAAAATTAAAAATATTATTATTTATTTATGAATTATATTATATAAAATTATTTAAATATGAAACTATTATATAATCATAATGAAGGAGGATAATGTTGATGATAATAGTATTCTTTGTAACGGAAAAATGGTATCAAAAGACGCTGAGTGTAAGAATGTAATAACAAGTAAATATAATAAATATCAGAAAATTTCTCTCATTCATAATAATGATATGATAATTGGTTCTATTGATTCTAGAATTGGAAACGATATTCCTTATATAAAATTAAAAGAAATTAAAACAATCTATGGACTTTATGAATCAATTGATTTTTCAACATTTTGTAATAATTTAAAGAATATGAACGATATTAATCTTTATTCTGAAAAATATATAGAACAATTGTATTTTCATTATATACTTGCAGTAGGAGACCATTATCAAGTTCATAAATGGATATTTGAATATATTGATAAATATTCAATTGATAGATTAAATCAATTTATTAATTTACCTATTTATTTACCGGTTACATTTGGAAAAAATAAAAATAAAACTTCATATGATTTATATCCTATTGTAACTTGCGCAATGTGGAATAATAATACTGAACTTATAAGATTACTTGTTTCATTTGGAGCAGTCGTGGACATAACAGATTGTTATGGATTTTATCCAGAAGAGGCACTTCAATACATTTCTTATTTATATCCTCTTCCATTTATGCTATCGGCAAAGGATTACAATATAAATAACATTCTTTATTATAGAATTATTGAGGAATTTAAAGATGTAATTAAAGAACTCAAATGTATTGCAGGAGAATGCGTTTCAAAAAATTGGAATTATCCAATATAAATTAAAATAGAAAATAGAAAATATAATTAGGATATTTTTATCTATTAAAATATATATGAGAACCATTCGTAATAATAGAGTTAGACAAACAAAAAAAAATAAAACTAAAAAAACAAAATGGTCTACAAAATACAAAGCCAGTATTAATTGTAATCGTCCAAAAGGATTTTCTCAAAAACAATACTGCAAATATGGTAGCAATCATAAAAACAAAAATAATTTTTAATACAAACTCATTTAGTAAAAAGGAGCATTCAAGTCTCCACAATCACCGCACTTTCCACAGTCACCACAGTCAAGGTCTATATCACTATCCATCTCTGATAAATCAATGCTTTCACAATCACAGTCGCAATCAAATTGGTTTATATTATGCGTTATATCATGTCTAGATTTATACACATGCAAATGACATCTTTCAGCTAATGAGGGAGTTGATATTTTGTTACATACTAATAATTTTATAATTTCAATATAATCATACAGATACTCAGGCCAATCAAATGAATTCATCTCTTTACAATTATAATATACATTGAAATCATACGACCTAAAACCTTGAAACCCAGGACCTCGTTCTCTTTTATATACAGCATACGCACAATTCAAACAATAACCTATGAAAATTTTCTCATTATTATAATCAATAGAACCATAACAAAGACAATTATCACAATATACAGGTCCTGTCATAGTTTCTTTATGATCTTCTATCCACGTACGATTAAACGTATCAATATAATTAAATCCATCTGTCGCCTTGAAATATTTTAATACCATTATTTAGACTGGTATCGTTTAATATTTTTAATCTATTACATTTAAATTAATATTTTATATATTATAAATGGAACCAATAATATTAGCAGAAATAGCAAAGTTATCTTATGAAAATGAATCCACATTTAAAACAAATATTATTAAATTTACGAATCCTATAGATATTTTATTTTTTAGTGCGTATGATAGTTATTCTGTTGATGCACAAATATACGCATTAGAATATGAAAATGAAGTTATTTTTTCGGTTAGAGGGACTTCATCTAAAAGTGATATTTTATCAGACTTGTATACAATGAAACAGAAATTTAGCGATGTTATATTCCCCGTGTTATTTGATAATAAAAAATCAAAACATAATCATAAAAATATTATGGTACATTCGGGATTTTTACAGCAATACAAAGCTCTTAAATTTTTTGTATTAAGCAACGTTTTTAAACAAATATGGAATAACGCATTAAACAACATAAATAAAAAATCAGGAGATGAAACAAATATTAATATAACCCCTATAAAAATTACATTCACTTCTCATAGTCTTGGAGCAGCAGTATCTGTTTTATTATCTTCATTGATTAAATCTCATTTTGGAAACAAAGTATATATAGTCAATCATTTATTTGGTTGTCCCAAAATAGGAAATAAATCATTTGTTAACTTTTACAATGATACAATTGACGAAACATATAGATATGTAAATAAAAATGATATTGTTACTAGAATACCAAAAATAAATTATAAAACTACAAAAAATAGAATTATATTAAATAATCCATCTAATGCAAATTGGTTTAACAGAATATTTGGAAATATAAAAGACCATTCCATGAAAAAATACATTGATAGATTAAAAGAAGCAAGTGAATTAAATAATTTAGATATGAAAAGTGTACCTGAAATTAAATTAAACTTTACTCATAAGCATAGAGATAGAGAGAAAATAGTAGAAATTGAACATGATAAACCGATTCAAACTTAATGAAATTTTAATATTATTTTATATATAATTATAATATATAAAATGATGAGAATGTTTCCTCTTAATACTAGAAACGGCACAGGCCAAAATACAAATACAAATATTAATCTTCAATTTACAAATAAAATTTTTACAGTATCCCAAATTTATAATACAAAAGGATCGGCATGCTCTTCTTGTGGTAGCGGAAAGAGATAAGAAAAAATAAATAAATAATTTAGGTTAATATTTATTTGTTTTATTTGATTAGATTTAATGGCTTTATTCTTTAGATAAAATCAATATTTCTCTTGCTATTTTTACGCTTCCAGTTTCAGACGGTTCTATACAAAGAGCAAAATCATTTATATCTGTCATATTTATTGACAAATCAAGTACATCGTTTATCTTATTCATCGGTTCAGCAGTATATTCATCTAATAAATCATTCCATTTTTTTATTAGTTCTCTATATCTTAAATACTTTACACTCTGAGGATAATAAAGATTCATTATCATTATTTTTGCCTTTGGCATTTTCTCTCTTATCTTTCTTATCGCGTTTTTATAACCCGAATATATTTGATAAAGAACTGTAAAATTATCTACATCAACCTGATCTTTTGTCACATATACATATTTATTTAAAATATCATTTCCTCCAACTGAAACAAATATTGTTGTATCATTCGTATTTAATTCGTTTGACAAACTATTTATTTGTTGATAAATATCGCTTATTGTAGTATTATCTTTAGCTAAATTTAATACTTCCCCATCATATTGCTCCATTAAAATATCTTCTACTGATTTACCTTTACCAACATAAACATTATTTTTTAAAATACTATCTCCCATTAAAACAATTTTATTTGATTTATTATTTGTGAGACCTTCGCGGATATACAACTTATTATATATTAAAAGTGTTGAACTAATCAAACATAATAAAATAAAACCGTATAATATTTTATGTGAATTTAGATTAACATCCTTCATATATATCTAAAAAGTTTTATTTATTCCGCAATCGTTTTATATAAAAATTGATTGTATAATAATAAAGAATTATGAATAAATTAAAACTGTACACCGAGCATACCTATTTGTAAATAGCATTATTGGATAATCATGACAACCATATATGATGATGTGGAATATATTGAAATAGTGAATTATATGAATGAAAATCAAGATATAAGTAATC
>Ga0105097_10000399_pt1 | contig 19672 bp, 2 predicted proteins | sample PPLLak12cMay2015_FD_87035 | JGI IMG/M metagenome (GOLD analysis project Ga0105097, IMG submission 87035) | Freshwater sediment microbial communities from Prairie Pothole Lake near Jamestown, North Dakota, USA - PPLs Lake P7 Core (1) Depth... | ecosystem: Environmental > Aquatic > Freshwater >...
AGTAACTGTCATTGTTCTCCATCTCATTTAAGATGTTCTCTATCTTAGTAGTAAAGACTTTTACCTGGGATAAACTTTCAACTAATGCAGTGGCCCTTACTCTGAATTCTTCTTGTTGAGCTTGTAGTGCTTCTGCCACATCTTCAACAGGAACATCTTTTACATCAACATTTTGGTATCTAGCTAGGAAACCTTTAAGATTACTAAGTATAGCAAGACCACCTTCACCAACAAGTTCTTTCTTAAGTCTACCTGAGTCTTTCAATACTTGGATTTGGTACTTGGCTTCAACATAAGTTTGGTTGATGGCATTCTGTAGATTTTTAGTGCTCACATTTTGGAGAGCATCTACAAGATCATCATACTCATTCTTCATCTCAGCATAGTCTGTCTCATCAAACTTTAAGTTGGATATTTTAATGTCTTCAAAGACTAACATGTCTGTAAGTTGATCAATAGTTGTGTCTGATTTAAGGTCCTTTAGTGATACTACTTTGGATATTTTTTTGAAGAGTTCTTTTATAGCATATACTAGCATGCTGATAAAGTTATTGAACTCCGGGTCTTGTTGTTGAAGTTTATTAATCTTGTTTACAGCATCTCTTTCAAGTGATCTTACAAGCACTTCTTCCATAAATCTATCAGACTCAAATTGCAAGTTAGGATATAGAGCCTTCACTTGCTCAATGATACTTTGACCAGTAGCAGTTGTCTTTGCTTTATTGTATAGATTGTTGAATAGCTTATTGTTCTGAATGGAAATACCCTTTATAAATGGATGTGCAAACTCATGAATCATAGTGTTCATATCTGCTTTTCCCTTAACTAGATATACCATGTTACCATAGTAAAAGCCTGCTTGGTTCTTATATGGTGTACTTGTTCCTGCAAGAGTCTGTACAGCTTCTTGTTCTGTAATATATTGGTATGGAACATCAAGTGTAAGCATTAGCTTCTCAGCTAGAGAGTTTAAAACTTTCTCAGCTCTCTCTTGACTTACATCCTCCTTATTAAATTCAAATGGAACAATGTCCGGTCTTGATCTTTCAGGTAAGTAGTCCGGTCTTAGATATGCATTCTCTTTATAGAAGATACCTTTGAATGCATCTATCTGATGGAACATGTCCTTATTTACAACCAACTTAGTACCACCAAACTCAGAACTAAATAGTCTACCTTCTATACCATATTTTTCAGTAGCATACTTTGACCACTTAGAATTATAGTCAGAAAACTTTTTATAATCTAGGATATCCAGGTACTTATTGATGATACCTAATGTTCTCATGTTAGCTTTAGTTGAAGCTTCAGAGGATCTAAACTTTAAATTTTTATTTGCACATGCAGACTTTGCCATATCTATTTTTTATTAATCTAAGAAAGGAGAATTAGTACAGTTGTTATCTTCTTCATCTTCTCTTCTTTCATCTTCTTCTTGTTGTTTTCTAAGTTCTTCACTTGATGCATCAAAGTTATCAAACATATCTAATTGTGCACCTGCTGGAGGTAAATTAGTTCCAGTAACTAACACACCATCTTTAAAGTAACCAAAGTTAAACTTAGTAGGTATTTTACCCTGAGCAAATTCAGGATAATTATCTAACATATCATTTTCAATTGTCTCCAGATTAACTCTTCTTTCAGCAGAGGTTTCTCCAAATTCTGATTTGGGAAATGCTAGAATGAATACACCAAACTGATTTCTATGTGGAGATTTACCATCTAACAAGTTGTTCATCAGATCTAGTAGCCCTTGCTTATTAGTTAGACCTACAGTACCACTTAATGATGTGCCTAGGTTAAAGTTAAACTGGCTATCATATATATCTTTAGCCACATCATCTTGAGTGACATGAGAACCATATATCATATTATCAGGAAGAGCTTCAATTTGTCTTTTTAAGTTAGCCTTCTTAGCTTCAATAGATAGATCAGTCTCTCCAGTGGATTGAGTAGGAGTTTTTAATTGCTCTTCTTCAGGATCTAATTCTAATAGTTCTTCCTCAGTTTCTTCTATAGGTTGAATAGGAGTGAACTCTTCAAACTTAGTAGCATCAATCATGTAAGACTTAAATGGAGTCTTAACTGCAGTAAGTCTATCAAAGATTACATTAAATGTTTTATCATTCATGTAATTAGTAGAGAATACTTTAGATGCATACTTCATTATTGTGTTGTACTTGTCTACAGGAAGAGCCATGTTGAATCCATACTTAGATTTACCTACACCATGCTGGTATACCATCATCTGTGGAAATAAACCAAAGACATCACTGATTGCTTTATTAGTAAAAGGGTCTTCTACTTTTCTAATATTAGGATCCGCAAGTTGTTTTATATTCTGTACATATATCTCAGCCTCAGACCCAGAAAGTATCCTACGGTCATTAAGTGTTAGAATATTATCACCAGTTTTACTTGGTACTCTAGATATTTGTTCAAGTATTGGGAACTGAGTTTTTAGTGTAGGGAAGTTCTTAATGATATTCATCACTTTATCAGTGTATGAATGCTCATTGTCTTTCATGATTACAGCTCTGTTAAATGTATTCATAAGAGCTCTATCTGCAAGATACATTTCTAAAGATGCTGCAGGAACAGTGTCTTTGTAAATTTCTCTTAAGTATTCTCTTTCAAGAACATATTTTAGAAAACTTGTTTTATCTGGAAATAAGGCATCACTTGCTCTGAATGTCTTCAAGCCTCTCTTAAAATAAGAGTTATCTACTGCATTATTTTTACCAAGGTATAGATTATTGTCATAGTCTGAGTCTATAAGCTTCTGGTTAACAGATATACCTGTTATTGTACCTTCAGAGTCTTTACTTATAACTACATCTTTCTCCTGGGAGTTATTAGTAGTAACTTTATATCCTCTATAATCATCTGGAGTGTTGGTTATCTTACCATTAGAGTCTATAATATTAGACATGTAATTCTGATAGATAAAGTTTATCAAACCATTCTTATACTCATCAATAAATCTAGATACACCATCTTTACCTTGACCAAAATTAGCTTTAATAACATCTGCATTAAGTCTTATTTTGGAAAGTATAAAGTCATTAAGTTGTTTGTTATCTCTTATTTTGAATAGAGGATTCAACATTGACATAATAATGTCTTTGTCAAACAATGAGCTTAGTACAGAATCAGTTTGTAAAGAGCTCATTAAATTAGAATCAACTTTTGAATTCTCAGAAAGAAGATCAATATTAACATCTCTGTATAATATCTCCTGCGGACTCTTAAATGTTTGAGTATCTGGTTTTGAACTTCTCTTAAGTGCTCCTAAACCTTTCAGTTGTTTTTCTATTTCTAGAAAATGCAAGAACATGGACACAGCTAGATCAGAGCTTTCTTGACCTGGGTTTTTTACTAGGTTCTCCATGTCAGATAAACTGAATACTTTATTCTTAAGAACATTTGGTTTGTTAGTATAATTAGTAACAGTTTTAAAATAGGTCTTACCTGTAATTTGAGGTTTGGTATAGAGTACTTTTGTAAGTGGACTACCCTTAACTTTTTCAAGAGTCATAATTTCATTTACAGGTATATTACCTTTTCTCAATTCTTCTTTAAATACCTCAGTTGTTATTCTCTGTACTTGAGGTTTTTCAAACTTTGACTGAGTAGTAATAAACATTTCACCATTATAATCTTTCAGACCATTCTCAAACATGTCAGGTATAATCTTGTTTAATGTTAAAACAGCTGAGTTATACTTAACATAGTTTTGATTATCTGGAGCATCTCCAGTAAACTCACCATAAGCACTCTTTAATCTCTTTTGATTGTTAACATAATCCCTAACTAAAGGATTGGAAACAAAGAAGATAGCATCTCTTACTGGAACCCCTGCTTTAAATAGATAGAACAGTGTTGTAGCAACTTCCATGTTACCTTGAATAAAGAATATCCATGGGTTTTTCTCAACATCCACAGTACCATTAATAGCCTGTGAAAATAACTCAGCTACACTATTGATACCATTAACATCATAAATTTTAGAAAGAGAGATTCTACCATCATCAGTTTTGTTATGTGGTAATAGTAATCTCATTGCAAGTTTAGGTGCTGATTTTAATTCTATCTCTCTTCCTAGTTTTTTACTAAATTGAGTTTGATAATAACTAGCCGGCATTGCTGCACCAACAGAATCAAACACTGGACTTATTGCATTTTCATTAGCTGCAATACCAAGTACATCTTTACCTTCCATGTTTACACCATGCTTGTGTACGTTGTATAGTGGATGAAGTGTAATAGATGGAGTAATCTTTTTCTTATCTTTATCACCACCTACAAATCTATCATAGTCACTTACTATGTTTTCAAGCTCTTCAGAAATGTCCTGTAAGATATATGTATCATTTGGTCTCACAAGGTTCACATAGTTATCTGGTAATTCAAGTACCCCTTTAATTGACTCAAGTAACTCATTCTCTGCAGCTTTCTTCTGTGCTTTAATCTGACCAGCAAAACTTTTATTAGTCTTTTCTCTCTCAGCATTTATCTTATTGATAAAGTCTTTAGTGTTTTCTTTACTAGTAACATATGTACCATCAGAAGCTATGTGTGGAAAGAATGTAGTTAACTTATCAACGTCAAAGTCACCACCAGACTTAGCAACAAGTTCAGATGGAACAAAGATCATATTGTTAGCACTAGAATCCATGAAGTGATAAACCTCCATAAACTCCATAGAGTTAAGACCCTGAACCGGAATCCTAACAGCACTTAATGTAATTGACTTTCTATTATCATCTGTGTTAAGCCACTCTTCATCTTTGATAAGTTCATTAAGTCTTTGAATAGTACCTATCTTCTCACCCTTCCATTCTTTATTAAGTAAGTTATTGAACTCACCTTGGAGACCAATGGAAACTTTCATGGCATTTGTATTACCATCTTTTCCGGGCTCATAAAAAGGAAGTGTATTACTACCTAGTAGTTTTTCTCTCTCAGCTTCAGTACCTTCAGTAAATTTAATACCACCAGACCACATACCTCTGGTGAGTGTGCTTGACACTTGAACCAATGCTTCACCATAGAGCTTTTGCTTAACAAATCTTTTCTCTACAATTGACATTATAGTCTTCTCAATTGTCTGAGCATCAAGATGTATTGACAAGTCATTCTTTAATGTACCATCTTCATTAAGACCAATAGCCTCAACTAAATGCTCAGGCATGTCTTTTCTTCTTAGCTCTCTTTGGATTAGTTTAAGTAAGTTTTCAATGTTACCTTTGTAAGTATCACCTTCTTTCTTGAAGTTAATCTCATCAAGAAGCTCAAGCTTTAATAGATTAGTATAGTTGTCTACTGCAGCTTTATATCTATTAGCAGCAGACTCATTTTTAGTATTGATAAGTTTACCGCTTTCATATAAACCATTAAGAAGCAATTTTCTTAACTGCGTTGCAAATACAACTTTACCTTTAGAATAATCTGGAACACTAGCTGATTCTTTAAGATACTCTACATATACAGTATTAGGAGTAAAGGTCAGTTTGTCCTTTATAATCTTTTGCTCTTTGTCTTCAAAAATATTATCTGGTTTCCCGTCAGCTGTAACACCACCAACTTTAGATCCACTGGCAAATGTTGCATACTGAATATTGTTTCTCAACATTTCATGATGTAGTGTCTCTAAGTCAGATCCTTTAATTACAGATGGTATTAAAGGCATAAGAGCAAACTTGTGCATTGCTGTTACTGGCAGCACTGTACCAGCTAAGTTACCATAGTTCTGTAACTTGAATACTGGGAAGAAATTTATAACATCTGCTGCTGTAATCTCTTGACCAGCTACTACCTTTTTATAAAGTGCTTCTTGCTGATCACTCCACTTATTCATACCCTTTTTAAGTATACGGTATGCATCAATTGTAATGTAACCTTGACCATCAGCCTCAGTCATTTTTAAGTACTTATCAGCTTCAATCTTAACCCTTTTCTCTACTTCCTCTGCAGCATTAGGTTTACCAGCATATCTTTTTTCATAATCCTCTCTGATAGCTTTTTCAATCATTGGTTTGTAAATACTATCTCTATCTGCATCTTGCATGATAGCAGTATTGACAGTACCATTGTAAGTAAACTTAACATAGTCTGAGCTACCTAGAGTTTTAGCATAAGCATTTCTATCCCATGTAAATCCAGTTTCTTTGCTGTTGACATCATTTATGAAATCTCTAAATGCTTTATCAGTTCTAATTTTTGGTCCACTAGAAATAGCTCCTGAAGTTCTTTTATGAAGTTCCTCTTTACCATGGTTATTTTGTGCAATGTCTCCAAAGATAACTTGAGATACTTCAAAGTTATGGATCCATGCATTATACATATAAGCTTTAGCAAGTATTCTTTCTTTATCTGCAGTTGTCAGATTAGGTACATTTAATCTATCCATGACAGTTTTATCTATATACTTAGCTTTCTGTAAGTATTCATAGACTTCTTCTGTGCTATCATTAAAGTACTTAGTTATTCTTTGTTTTATTCTATCATAAAGTTTAGGATCATTTTTAATATAATCCTTTAGCTTCATACCAGGTTTATTAACCACAGCTAGAATATCATCTTGTAAATCTTTATCAAGTATAGAATCAAAATATACATATGACTCTCCATACATTTTACCATTCTTAAACTCTCTGTTATAACCAGTGTAGTTCTTAGCAATAGATGAGTTTTTAAATCTGTTGATTCTCTCAGTCTCTGCAGATATGTAAGGCAGAATAATATTGTCAAATGCAAATGATTCAGCATTACCCTCTGGTAAGAACTTATCTAAATCAACATAGTATCTTGGATCTTTTCTATCACCAATCTCAGACATGATACCACCCTCTATTCTTAAAGCCATAGCTGTAGACTTAGATCCAGCTCTTAAGAACTCTTGCAAACCTCCTTTAAAGAATGTATGAAACTCTTGTAAAAACTTACTGTACTGATCCAGTGAAGTAGTATTAGTACCAATGGACTTAGTGATTTTATTACCATCCGCATCTTCAACAGTAAACTCAGCAATCTGGGTACCCATATTAAGTATTAAATCAAGAGATCTGCTTGTTCTTCTAGCTTTCTCAGGCTTACTTAAATCAAATAAAGATTTAGTAATTTGTAAGTCTTCAATAAAGGGATTTACTTTTGGACTATAAGAACTCATGTACTCAAGCCCTTCTTTAGTACCAAAATCTTCAAGCTTGGTGGCTTGATTAAATCCATTAATGATCATACTAGCACTACTGTGCTCTATATGTTTATTCACTAGGTTTCTCTCTGGGTTAAGTGCTGTAAAGTTAGAGGCATCAACACCATACTTAACTTGTAATCCAGCTATCTTCTCAACAAAGTTTTTCTGTTTAGAACCTGCCGTATATACAAAGCTAGATGGTGGTCCAATAATTTGTGGTGAGATACCTTTTATTAAGGTAGCCAAAGGATCTTTCTTAAACTCAGAGATAACATCAGCAGCTGCTTTACTTACAGTCTTAGCATTCTCACTATAGCTTATAGCTTTTATTGTATTGAATATATAATTAACACCATATTTTTTTACACCTTGCACACTATTGAGCTCATCCTTTATAACTTTAAGGTCATCAAGATAAAAGCCCATAGCATTTAAAAATCTAAAAGCTTTATCAGGATCTAAATTACCATTAGCATCTGAAAAGTTTGTTATCAATGCTGTTACATTTAACATGGATTGATTATCTATTCTTTCTATATATGAATCTCTGGTGTCAGCTTTAAATCTGTTACCAAATTCTCTAATAGTGTTTGCTACATCTACGGCTGCATTTGTAAGTTCAGTTACTATACTTCCATCATCTTGTTTAAATCCAGTTAACTGTAATAATGTAGCTGCAGGTTTTTGGAATGTTTGCCACATAGAAGTGATGATATCATTCTCTGCAGGAGTAGTAGGTAGTGATGGATCAGGTATCTTGTTTAACAACTGTTCAAACTCAGGATATATTTTAGATGCCTCAACAATTGCAGTATACATTTGCTTTGGATCAGTAATGCCATTCAAAGTTCTTACAGTGTTCTTCCAGTTTTGGTTAAAGTTACCTAAGTCTTTGAAGCCTAGTTTGTTATTAGTGGTTATAAACTTAGTACCTTTCTTAGTTTGTTTGAATAAACTTTTTAAGATGTAAACTATTTCTTGGTCAGCCATCTCTAATAGAGACATTTCACCAGCCTTCTTATCAAACTTTTCACTAGCTGTTGCATCACCAGTTGTATCTTTCTCAGCATCTATATCAGTAACTTTTTGTCTGATAAGATCAAATCTACTATTCTCAATATGATATTTTACAACACCAGTAGTTGGATCACCCCAGTTGTTTAGAGCAGTCTGCAGAATTCTTACATTGTCTAGTTCTTGACTTTGCTCATATGGTACTTCTGGTAATGTATTTACTACATCTTCATTAATATCTATTGAGGTAAATGTTTTAGCTTTTCCTTTAACATAGTTATCATACTGGTTCTTAGCCTCTTCAATATCTGTAACTATTAATATATCAGCTGGCTGATCATTAATATTATTAACAGCCTTATGTTTGTAAAAGTCTGAGATTATCTCTATGGTTTCCTTATATAATTCACCCTTCTGTCTGGTTCCCGCTTTTGTATCTAAATCCAAGTTATTATAATCATCAATCTGAGATCTTAAGAACACATATTTATGATTACCATCTTTGTCTCTGATAACAGCTGCAGCATTTTTCTCTAATGCATCAGCATCTTGGAAGCTATTAAAAGGTTTCTCTGGCATGTATGTAATCTTGCCAGGACCTTCTCCTTGTATTTGTCTAAGTCTTTCTTGAAATCTTTGTCTTACAAGTTCATATAACTGAACTTTGTTCTCAGATTTTGTTAAAAGTTTTAGAGTACCGGACTTACCATAGTTATTAGATGGGTCATTATTTACCTCATCAACTATTTCTGATATAACAGAATCTATAGACTCAGAAACTAATACAGCATCTTGTTTATTTAATGAATCCTCCTTAGGTTGACTAACATTATTGATACCTCTGTTAAGTATATCAAACATTACATTATCTACAAGTGGAGTGTATATGTTTAATAAACTTGGATTACTGCTGGCCATGTAAAGTTTATTGAACAACTCAGTAACTGTATCATTCTGCTCTACTAAATTAGGAGACATGTCTTGTATACCAGGTACACCAAATAGTTTTTTAATAAAATCCCAGATTTTTCTAAACAAAGTATTTCTTACTGGAGAACCTTTTTTAGCTTTTTGGTTTAAAGCATATGTCCGGAAATCTTCAGCAAGCTTTTCTTCAATCTTTTCTTCAATTTTATAAGAAGATGCTTTTTTTAATTCAGGATCATTAGCAAGCACTTCATTGTATAGTTTGGTCTTCTCATCTCTAGTTAGAAATAACTGAGAAAATCCGTGCCATGCTTCATGGTATACATCAGCAAATGAACCTGACTTGTACAGTTCTATTTTAGCTAGCTTACCTCCATTAGCAAGAGTATTACCGTCAACTATGAATCTTGCATATGCATCAGAGTTTACTATGTTTGCTAGATGATCAAGCTCAATATACTTATTTAGTGGAGACTTACTCCACCAAGTTTTAGCATCTTCAATTTGACTACGGCTTACACCCTGTGGTAATGTACTTTTTCTCTTAAGATTAAACAACTTACTTATACCTGAACCTTTATCAGAAGGTTGAGATACAGATGGATTGTTTATTACCTGGTTGATCTTTTCCTCAACTGGAGTTCTTGTTTCAACTTTTTCTTCAATTATATCTCCTGGCTCTGCAGTGTAATCTCTTTCTTTTTCATCATTTGCATAATCAGTTTCTGCAGCTTGTCCAAGTAGGATACCTTTCTTGTCTCCGGTATAATCAAATACCTGTACTACATCTGGTATGACTTTGTTATCTACAGTTATGGTAGCAACTTCAAGAAGAACTTTCTGTCCATGCTTTGGAAATTTAAAATTCTCAGATTCTTGTTTTTGCTCCAAGTATATTTTAACTCCTTGGCCTTCTTTGATTGGATTAGCAATCTTAAAGTTAGCATATGGTTTACCATCAACAGTAGTTCCAGCAGCAGTTGCTCCAATAGTTGTGGTAGTCATACTCTTTGTAGATGAAGCTTTGATAGCATCAGCAAGATCATCTTTGTTAGTTCTTACAACAGATTTCTTTTCAGCATCTTCTTTGGCCTTTTCAGCAGCAGCATCTATCTTTTCACTAAGTTCTGTTGGAACTCTGAATCTCATGTATGAGTTATAGAAAGGCACAGCCTTAGCACCATTTATAAATATCTGAGCAGGAAGAGTAGTTAAGAAGTCTAGGTAGTTAGCAGGAACTAATTTACCATCTTGAAAGTCAAGATATACTTCTTGATCCAATGCTGTATCATCATATCTAATCTTGGCTGGGAATTTTGCACCACTAGCACTAGACTTACCTGACATAAGTATCTTATAGATATCTTCTTCAGCTGTAGGTGACTTTAAATCTATAGCTTGTCTTTTATTAGACTGAGCTTTAGCCTTATCCGCTTTCATTTCTTGTTCAGTATATGTATCATATGTAAACAAGAACTGCCCTTTTTTAAATGCAGCATAGTGTCTTTTAGTACCAAAGAATCCTTTGTCTACAAAGAACTGTGAGTAGTAAGTATTCTTATCTTCATCAGATAAGCTAGATGTAAGAGCTTTAGCTATCTTTCTTGCTAAGTCTTCTGTTATATCTGATCTATCTACCTTATAAGTTTCACCTTCAATGTTTAATACTGCAGCACCGGCCTCAAATCCTTTTGATGGAGTATTAAGTATTATCATACTACTTAATATCTCATTGCTATTCATAGGGAATTGTCCAGAAAGATTCTGTAAAGTTACCTTTTGATTAGGGTCAGTTTTAATTCTAACACCGGTTGAGATACTAGTTAACTTAAGTAACTTTGATTTGCCTCCTTCTACAATAGAGTTTCTTAACTCATATAGAGCTTTGAATTGTTTTTGTTGTTCTTCAGCAAGATTTTTTACAAAGTCTGAGTATGACATCTTTTCACCCTCTTCAAATGCAGCCTTGTCTTTATAACCCATGAAGTTCATCATGTTCTCAGCAATCTGTTCAGGAGTTTGAATTTGATCTGTTCTACCATAGATATCAGTAACTCTATATTTGTCACCTTCTTTTCTGGCATCACGCATCATTTGGTAAACCATTCTACCACCTTTTTCTTTAGTGGATACATTACCATTATTGTCAAAGTAAATGTAGTTTCCTTTCTCATCAGTAACCACTAGAGCAACAATCTCATTTGGTTTTTTTACTTTAGGATCCGGATTCTTAATGCTATTAGCTCTTAGTACAAAATTATTACTGTACTCAGTTCTATCATTTACTGAAAGCTTGGATAGTAATATTGTTTTTAGTTTCAAAGTTTTACCCTGGAAAACAAAATCAGTATTAAGATCTCTGCCTAAATCATTTCTCATCTCATCATTTATCTTTCTAAGAGTAGCATAGATATATGATTTGTCTGGGTCTATTTGTTCTGCAAAGCTTTCAGGCTTTTTATTTGGGTCTACTGTAAGGTACTCTTCAAATGTAGAGCTAAAAGCACTGTCTGCTTTATAATCATCTGTATCTTTAAACTCTGGTCTTGGTTTAACTGGCACAGGTTCTTCATCTTCACTTGCCTCTTCTTCTGCCTCAGCTATAATACTAAGTTGTTCTGGTGTTAAACCTCCACTAACTATTTTAAGAGTTTCAGCATAACCAGTCTCTGGGTTCATTAGAGTTCTAGCTAGATTTCTAAGATCAGTCTCTGGACTTATCTCAACATCATCTAGTCTATAACTTAATATACCAGCAAGATAAGGAATTGCTTGAACATACTCAACAGCAGGACCTTCACCCTGTCTTTCTCTAAGTTGCTCATATAGTCTAGACATTAAAGTTCTAACATCAAAGGGTGTTCCTTCAGGAACATTTTGCATGTTTTTATAAACTACAGCATATAATACCTCCAACTGCTGGTTTCCCAGTGTACATGTAATAGCCATTACTCACAAATATTTTGGTTAAATAATCTTTCTTCTAAGTCTTCAATACTCATTGAATCTGCCTCAGCTTCAATAGCATCTAATCTATTAAAGTCTTTTACAAACTCATCAATATTTGCTTTAGACTTAGCAACTATATCTTGTTCTTTTTTAGTTAAAGGTTTTTCAGTTGTAGCTTTCATGTCTTCTAGACTATCTTTTAAAGTTGTTAATGCATTTACTTGTGCAAATGTAAGGTTTTCTGTTTTCTTACCTCTAGCTTTTCTAACAGTAACTCCTGTATCACTTACATCAGTTATGACTAAAGTATTTCCATAAATGGCCCACTTAGCCCCTCTTATAAATATAGGTGTTTTTACAATAAGTTTGTCATTTTCTTTGAGATTTTCTTTATTTAATTTCAGAACTCCTTCAGATAATGAGTCAAGTTTCTCTTGTAACTGGTTAGATAATTCAACAACTTCTGCCGCACTGAGTTTTTTAACAGCTTTGTTTAAGCTAGCTTGTGCTGCTTTAATAGAATCTTTAGATTTAGCAAGTCTGATCTTCATTGCAAGTTGTGCAGCCATATCAGGATCTCCTTTTCCAACACCAATAGGTTTTTCTTCAAGAGTCTCTTGAGCTTTAACTGCAGGTGACGGAGCATCATCAGCATCTTGTCTTGGAATGCTTTCTAGATCAGCTGCCTCTGCTGACTCTTTAGATTCAACTGCTACACCTTTTCTAGGTATAATGGAGTCAATTTCTTTTTGGTAAAGAGATTTATCAAGAGGAATTTCATATGCACCTGGTAGTAAACCTGAAGCAGCCTTTGGAGACTGTGCACTTAGTACTTTACCTGTCTCATCATCTTTAGTTATTTCAATTGGAAATATACCTATAGAAGCATTAAGACCTGTCATGTTAAATAACAAGTTAGCATATGCTGTTTGCTGTAAGATATAGTCTTGTTGTTTCTGATAGCCAAACTTCTTTTTATCTTGGAAGTTATTCCACTTGTTTGACTCACCTGTTTTAACATCAACAATCTTTACATTACCATCTCTATCCACTATAATAATGTCTATCTCACCAGCTATACCGGCATCTTTATCAAATACTCTGATGTCCTTGGTGTATACTGCAATCTCATTTCTATCAAACTTAGCTTTAAGATCTGTAACAATACCTTCTGGACCAAATAAATTATTATATGCTATTCTAGTTATACTATTCTCATCAAATACAGGTTTACCTATCTTAGGATCAAATATGTTTTTGATTTGGTTATCAATATAATTACCTGCAATTCTAGAAGCTTCATAAGTCTTCTCCTTGACTATGGCCATAACTTCATCTCTAATTTCTTCAGGAGTTAGTTTTTTCTCCTTCATTATAGAGGTTAGTTCTTTTTGAAGCTCATTGTATGTGTACTCACTAAAACCACTAGGTCTTTTGGTTCTCAGATCTGCAATAAAATCTTCTATAGATTTATCTTTTACAAGTGTCTGATTTACAGAAGCTAAGACTTTAGTCTGATCTGAGTAGGAATACTCAGTTACACCAAGTTCTTCAATAGCTTTAGTAACCCTTCTCATTAACTGGTTATCTACATAGTAAGCCTCATTAATTTTTTCCAGCTTAGCCTGAGCATCAAATACAAGTTGTAACCTGTTAATTGTCTCTTGCATTTTTTCAGATATCTCTTTAGTATCTCTACTCTTAAGATATCTATCAATCTTGGCTTTATCAGCTTTAGCTTCTGCAAGCATCAAGTTCTCATCAGGAGTTCTATTAGCCTTATTTTGCATATTGTTAATCTGCATCATAAGAAGCTGTCTGTTCTTTTTAATGATAGACTCTGGTTGATCAGTTAAATCAACTTCCTTACCTGATAACTTTATAACTAGTTTCTCTGGAACTCCTGTAACTTCAGTAGCAGCAGTAAGTTTAGATTTCTTGTTATATTCATCAATGATTCTTCTAGCTACACCACTAGTTCTGGTAAATGCTCTAAGCTCATTAAAGAACTGCTCATCATCAAACTCTTCAGCTTCAGGAAAGTTTTTGATAAATGCTTCTTGTAATTGATCTTGTAAGGCTTTATCTAGAGTACTAAAGTCATCTGTTGCACTGTATACTGCAGGCTCAGCTTTCTTAGCTTCAGCTTTAGCTACTGGAGCTTCCTCTTCTGCTTCAGCTTGTGCTGCTTTTTTCTCAGCATACTTGTTTATAACATCAGCCTTTTTGTTTTTGTAAACATTCTCAATTTCTTGAGCTTGTTCCGGATCCGGTTTTAAATCTTGTGTATATCTCTTATTGTCAATAATATCTAGTTTCATTGATTTAAGATCAACAAGAGCACCTGTATTCACATTAGTAAAAGTACCATCTTCTGATCTGTATAGACTAATCTCATCTTGACCTTCTTTGGTTTTAAATGTAATGTCTATATACTCAGTATTCTGTACTTGATCTTCTATATCTTTAGCTGTAACTTTAGAACCTTTAGTAGCTTCAACAGGATCCAATTGAGTTGTTACTTCTACTTTTGGAAGGGCATCTAATTCTTGGGCCTTTTGTGTATCAAGCTCTTCAAGTTCTTTTTTAAGCTCCTCATCATAGTTAAGGTTCTCATCAAGAACACCAGCTTGTCTTGCTAGAAATGCTGCATCAAAAATTGCAGAAAATCTATCATACTCAGCCATACCTTCTCTTACAACTATATTTTTTTGGTCATTAAAGAATTCATCTGGTACCTGACCAGTCTCTTGCCATCTTTCAAAGTCATCTAAGCTTACATAGAAATTTTCATCAGCCAATTGGTTAAGCAGAGCATTGTCTGCAAATGCATTCATACTAGCTTGAACTTGATCTCTATAGTAATCTTTTCTATTTTCCCATAGTTGTTTTTTCCATTCAAAGTGTCTCTCAACTAGATCAGCAAAGTCTCCAGGGTTGTTAAGCAAGTTAACATACTTAGCCATGTCTCTGGATTCTTTCTCTAAGTTATAATAGTCTAGGATTTTCTCAAAGGCTTTATCAGCAGCCTCATCAAAGTAAGTATCATCTGTTGTGTTAGCCACAGCTTTAAGATAATCTTTGTAAGCTTTCTCAAATAGGTTATTAACTTTAAGATCAGACTCATCAGACCTTCTAACCATATTCTGAGCTTCAAGTTCTCTGTCAAGTAACTCATCTAGTTCCTCTTCAGTTATTTGTTCTTTCTGTTCATCAGTGAGAGTATCAATAAAATCTGATTTAATTTTACTTGGGTCTGCCGCATAATGTTTACTTCTATAATTAAGTGCCTTAAGGAAATTCTCCATAGCAGCTATCTTGCCTTCTATCTTATCTGCTTTTGCAGAATCATCAGCCTTACCTGATTGTCTTAATGTCTCAATCTCATATCTCATCATCTCCATCTCAGATTTCATTCTAGATGGTTCAAAGATTGCTTGCATGTCCCCTGCAGACATATTCTTCAAGGGTTTTTCAGTCAATAGGGTACTTGATATATCATACATTCTTGACATGGTGTCATCATATGTATGTTTAAAAAATACTGCATTTCTTTTACCTTCTGCTAAAGATGACTTATATATGGCAGCTCTGTTATAATCATCACTACCTTTTTTATAGTCATCAAGGTTTATCTGGTCTGGATACTTTTGGTTCAGATTCTTATAGGTACTTTGCATATTATCAGCATGTGTAAGAATATCATCTATTCTTGCTTGATACTCCGCACCTGTTCCTTTTTCAAGTCCTAATGCCTCTTCAAACTCCTCAGGAGTGTATTGTTTGAAAGAGTTTAAGTGATCTTTAAAAAAGTCAAGTGTGTTAGTTTCAAATGCTGTAGTCAACTGATTAATAAATGATTCTGACTTAGCATCATTTACTTCTTTGGTATTACCATTTTTGATTACATGTCCAGCTTTATTCTGCACAGCAAGGTTAGTTATCTTAGAGTTAAAAAACTCAGATGGATCTGCGCCTAGCTCATTCAAGTGATTAACCATTTGAGTACCAACTTTTTGCTTAGCATTTACATACTCTTGGTATTTCTCATTGTTAAACAATCTAGCCTTACCATAACTTAATAAAGGCACAACATGATTTAATGGTGCACCAAACATACCCATTACAAAACCAGAAGCAAAAGTTTCAAAACCTTTAGATGAGAACTGCCCTCTCAGTGAAGTGTTAAAAAGACTTCTTGCATAGTTATAGTTTGCCAAAGAAGGATCTTTGAATGAATCTACATAGTAGTTTTTTGTTGTTTCAGAAATTACTTCTTGTAAGTTTTCTTGGATACCTTCAGAGAAATTTGCTTTTGCATAACCAAGTACTTTAGGTATAGCTCTTATAGGATCTTTAGCTAAACCTTTAACAGAATTCATTAAAGAATTTTCTACATATCTAAAAGAACCTTTCATTCCTTTTTGAGCTCCTGTTTTTACAGCATCTTTTGCTACTTTTTTACCAGCATTCTCAAATATAATTTTACCAGCTTTTAAGTCAAGTATATCCCTAGTCTTAGCTTTTATAAAACTATTAATACCACCTCTTGGTCCAAGAATATTTGGAAACATTATTTTATTAGAGGCATGTATAATAGCAGCATTCCATCCTAATGCTTCTACACCAGCTTCCTTAGCTTGTTTGTAAAGAAGTCTTTGCTCTTCATTAGTGGGTCTTCTTTGATTGTCCTGATAAAAGTCTGAGTATAGTTTATCATATACTTCATTCTGAACAAAGCCTCCTTCAAGTCTAGCTTCAGATAATGCCATATTTACACCTCTTACATCTCTGTATAATCCTCCGGCTGTTTTATTTACGCCATACATAGTTCTAGCAAGGCCTGTAAGATTATCTTCATTTCTTACTATACTTTCTATGGCATCTAATGTATTTTCTGCAGGATTTATAAATTTGCCTAAAGGTGTGTTAACAGCAGATTTAAACTTATTCCAGTATGATCTTGTATTATCTATATTGTTAAGTGTTTTCAATGAAGCTTGTACAGCTTTAGTACCATCAACAGCTTTATCAAATCCCCTTATTGTTCTGAATATACCAGGTATTCTTGCAGCATTTTTTGCTGTTGTAGCTACTAATGCACCTCCACCAGCTCCTCCTGTTACTCCTGTAAAAGCAGCAGCTGCAAGTTCTTCTAGTATAACCTCTGATATGATACCTGCAGTGTATGCAGATGACATTGCTGTATTATTAAAGAATCCAAATAAACCACCTTTTGTAGACTGACCAATACCGGCAGCTTCTTCATATAACTTAGCACCCTCAGCATCTACAGATGTAAAGTCACCTTGCATCATTTTTACCATGCTCTTTGGTCCTGAAGCAAATGCATTCCAGAATAATGGCATAAATGAATGTGTCATCATTCTACTAAAGTCATTCCATTTACTTGTCTGACCATTAAATACTGCTTCATTATCTTGAAGAGGACTGAAACCAATTCTATCAAATTTTTCTTGACCGTAAGCATGGTATCTATTATAGTAAGCATTACCAGATGCACCGGCATTATAATTATATGTTCCACCATAAGTACCCTTAGACTGATTACTGCTCATGTTAGCTTTGGATCTAGCACTCAAGCTCATGAGTATATCTCTAGAAGAAGTCCCTCTTGAAGGACCCGCAGGTCCAGGAGGTTGACCAATTGTTTTCTTTATTACTTGTTTTTGTGGAACTGTTCCACCTGTATTAGGTAATATAGGATAGTACTTTGGTGGTTCATCTTTGGGAAAATTAATTTTAGGTTGTTCAATCTCATCTCCTTCAAAAGAAGATAACCCTTGTACATCTAATGTAGGTAAATCACCTCTTCCATATTCCGGACCAAGTGGGTCTAATGGACTAAATGGTATATTTTCTTCTGCCATAATTATTAATATGTGTCATAGTTACCATTATACAACATCTTGTTATGCAGTCTTGCTTCTTGAAGTAGTTGTAACTCATTTTCTCTATATAATTCAAGGTTTCTATCTTTTGGTAAAAGATCATCATAAACTATATTCTCATTAAACTTTAATCTTATTGGATCCCATATTTGAAAATGAGTACTGGTTTTGTAATTTCCGCCAGGACCTTGACCCTTGTCAATTCTAAATGTTCCTGCTCCAGGTATACGCTCTTCATAAAAACCATTATAATCAACTATGTTTTCTAATGGTGTCTTGTATGTTGAACCCATTGCCGGATTATTAAAATTACCCTTATCAGATATTACTGATATACCATTTTGTAAAATAGCATTATAATCATCAGCAGTAAGTAAATTATTATCTTCTTCTTTACCAGTTGATTTGAACTGTTCTAACCACTTTGCATCTGGTCTTACAATCATAGCAGCTTTTGTTGGATCAGAAAGTGCCATACCTGATGCTTCTAATGTAAATGGTTTGTAATCAGTATTAGGATCATTAAGAGCACTGATCATTGCTTCTATAAGAGCTCTTCCTTTTCCAGTTTGTGCTATTGCCACATCTGAATCAGCAATTGCAGTTTTTTCTATTCCTGATACTCCTGCTGAATCACCAAACAAAATAGCATTTTGAGTACCATCAAAGTTTCCAATTCTTCTAAAGTCTTCTGCAAAGCTATGCCAAGCAGTAAAACCTTTAGTTCCTGCAGCCTGTGGCAACACTTGAATTGCAGATATTGTTGATGTAATACCTGTACCACCTGCACCAAGTGCCGCTACACCAGGTATGTTACCAAGATCATTATCTACAAACCATTTTGAACTGGTCATGTTTGCAAAAACCTTAGCATGTGTTTCTTCAAGTTTATCTTTAAGTTTTACATATTCATAATCCTTATTATCCTCATCTGGTCTAGCTAAGGAGCCAGGTCCTCTAAGATATGGACTGTACTTTGCATATTTTTCTCCGAGCCATGTGCTAGGTGCTTGATCATTGCCAGTAAACATTTCACCCCAACTTTTCCAATATTTTGAAGTCTCTGGATTTAGTTCACTACCATTTACATAAAAACCAATAGTATTTGCAACTGACTCAAAGAATCCTTGTTTAGATTTTGTACCTTCTTGGTATTCATCATATATAGCTTTAGAGGCAATTTGTCTAATAGCTTCTGGTGGAAGTAATTCATTGTTCTCATCAAACAATATTCCAGCTCCTAGATCCTCTTTAATAGCAGCTTCTTTTACTTTATATTTCCAATCTTCAAAATTGTAGTTTTGTGTAGCCGCAACTTTTGCTGGATATAATAATTCTTTTATTTGTGGTGCAGTTGACTCTATATAAGGAACATCATAGTTATCAGCAATAAAAGACTCAATTTTATCTATGGTAGTTTTATAGTAGTTAGCTTCATTAAAGGGAACTTTTGTTACATCCTGTTTAACAAAACCTAGTCCTGATCTGTCATAGTGTTGTTGTGCTTTACCTATATTATATATATCTTCTTTTGTAAGTTTACCAATATTATCTGGTGTTACAACTGGTGCTTTAAATCTTCTAAGCTCAGGATCGGCAACTGTTACACCTTTATACTCTGTCATTGCACCTGAATCTTGCATCCAATTTACAACAGTGTAGTCTTTATCTA
>Ga0105097_10000400_pt1 | contig 19644 bp, 17 predicted proteins | sample PPLLak12cMay2015_FD_87035 | JGI IMG/M metagenome (GOLD analysis project Ga0105097, IMG submission 87035) | Freshwater sediment microbial communities from Prairie Pothole Lake near Jamestown, North Dakota, USA - PPLs Lake P7 Core (1) Depth... | ecosystem: Environmental > Aquatic > Freshwater >...
ATCGCCGATATCAGGGTTGGCATCTTTTTCTGAAAAGCCGGGGAAATAGAGCGCCTTGACGATGGGGGATGGCGCGGTGAACCACCGGTTTCCCAGCCCGCTCACTTGCAGCCCGTAATCGGTGCCATTGCGGCACATGATGGTCACGATCGTGCTCCCCTCTACATTCTCCCCGGCAGCGGTCATGGTCTTGCAGGCTGCCATCACCGGGTTGAGGATGCTGAGCGCATTCTCGCCCAGGAACTTGATCACCTCGAATGATGTGGCGGTATCCTTGGCAGTTTTCGCGATGTAGGGAGCCAACTGGGTGGTCCATAGAACCGAGGCAGCATCCAGGCGGTTGTGGCCGTCATCGCCCATATGCAGCGCTTTGGCAATAATATTGCGGATATCCAGCCCACCGGCAGCTTCCAGGGCTGCCTTGACAGTGGGACCAAGGGTGGCTTCCATCCAGCGCAGCTTGGTGAGCACATCTTCACCATAGGCACCCATGCGAAGCACTTTTCCGCGGCCTTCGTTCAGGTTGGAATAGCAGGTGATGTTGTGTACTTTGTTTTCGATGATATAGACCAGCATCGATGGGGAGATCACCCCCGCCATCGGGCCGGTGCACATATGTTCGTGGCAGGGAGCGAATTCGATCTTGCCGGATTCCAGCATTTTCTTCGCTTCCTCCTCGGTCTTGGCCTTGCCTTCGAAGAGCAGCGCGCCGATCATGGCGCCTTTCATGGGGCCAGCCATGCGGTCCCAGGTCACCGGCGGTCCGGCATGCAGGAGCATATTCTCCTTCATCCCGGGGACCTTTTCGATGGCCTTCCCCATGCTCACAGCAACGGGTTTGGCTTCCATGAATTTTTCACACACTAATGCATTGGCTTTTTCTATATCGATCATTGACCTTCCTCCACGGAAAAGGTGAAATTGAGATCAGGCTTTCTGTTGTTTCATCCGCTCAAGAATCCCGGCGAGCTTTTCATTGCCGCCCGCGGGAGGTTTCCAATCCACATGGATGTTTGGGGCATCCTGGTCCTTCAGGTTGGCTGCGAAGGATTCCAATCCAACATTAATGGCAGCCATGGGTTTCTTAAGATTGGGCAGGTCCACCGGTTTTCCCAAAACAGCTGCCGCCACTGAACCGCGTTCGTTCAGCGCCCGCAAGATGCGGCCAACCCGGCGAACAACCACCTCGTTGCTTGGATCCGCCCAGGCTCCAGCTTTCCGGAGCTGATCCATCTGGGAATCGAAATTCTGCGGATCTTCATCGGTCCCAGTCACCACGCAGGTGACCTCCAGATGGCGCCCGGCTTTCTTGGCATCCGCAATGGCCTTGGCGATCGCGGGTGCGATCTCGCTGGCCGGGTCGGGATGCGAACCGTAACCGATGACCACATCCAGCATGATCACTGCCACTTCGGGGTCATTGGCTTCCTCATACAGCCTGCGGATGCGCAGCTCATTATCCATCATGGGGTGCAAGCGGCCTACGGTAAATTCATCCTCACCCAGGTCTACGATGCAGTTCTCCTGGCTGACGAGCGAATCTGCCATTTTGTTATCTTTGTTGATGGGGGCATTCGCCCAAACCCGCGGAAGGTACCCGGCGAGGATGTACTGCGCTTCGTATGCCAGGGTTCCGCCGGAGAACAAACCGCGGAAAAATTTCTGCTCTTTTGTGAATTTTTCAACAGACAGGTCTGTATCGAGCTGGACCTGGGGCGGCTTATTCGCGAATTCTACTGCCAGCCGGGCAGCGTCATCCATCCCGGTGGCAAAAAAGAGATTGCCATCCTGGATTGTCGTGACCGCGCGGGCGATGAAGTTCACCACCACCGGTTTTCCGGCTTTTCGGGCAACCTTCAAGACCTCCTCGGCAACTTTTGGCGAGGGTGGTTTGGAAACAAGCACGATCACTCTTGTATCAGAGTCGCGGATAAGTGCATCCAATGCCATCAGGTAGGTGATTGCGCCGACCTTTTCGCTCAGGTCGCGTCCGCCAGTACCGATGCCGAAGGTGATCCCGCTGCCGAGCTGGTGAATGCGGCAGGCTACCTGCTGCAAACCCGTGCCGGCTGCGGCTACGATACCAATCGGTCCGCGGCGGATCTTGTTGGCAAAAGCTAGTCCCATCCCGTCGACCATGGCAGTTCCACAATCCGGTCCCATCACCAGCAAGCCAGCTTCGCGTGCCTGGGTTTTCAGCGCGATCTCATCCTCCACGCTCACGTTATCGCTGAAGAGATGAACGTGCTTGCCAAGGCGCAGCGCTTCGCGGGTGACCCCTGCGGCGTAGCGCCCGGCGACCGAAACGATCACCCAGCCTGCATCCGGCAGCATTTGGGTAGCGGTTTCCAGGCTGTGGGGCATGTATTCCTGGTCAATATCCGATTTGCGCGCCGCCAGAAGTGAATCCACCTGGCCAATGGCATCCTCAGCAGCCTGGCTTTTCTCCGATTTCACCACAATCACCAGGTCATCCGGTTTCGAAGCCTGCACTTCGGGGGTATCCAGGCCGATATGGGCGAGCAGCTCCTTGTTGGAATCGGTGCCCATCACCACGCCTGCATCCAGTATCTCTGGTAATCCAGCCAGCGAGCGCTGTAATTGCATTAACCGGGCAGAATCATAATAGACACCTCTGCGGATTTCCGTTTTGATCATCGCCACTGGCTCACCTCTTTAAATATGGGAATTCTTGCTGAAATTCGATCTAATCCGGGGAAATACCCGGGGATTGAAAATCTCGAAAAGGACCGGTTGATCAATATCATTATCGCTGCAGCCACTGGTTGCCAAATCAATATAACACAGGGTAAAACCGGTTTTCAAATATCATATTCACATATCTTGTATGACAAATGATACCCGTATAAATGACAAAAAAAACATCCCCCGATCAGGTATTGCTCGAAAGGGGGATGTTCTATTTATTTTTTGATTACAGTTCCACGGTTTCCGGAACGCGGAAGATGGCGTTCGCTTTGCGGACAGCCGGTGAAACCTTGAAGGAAAGGTCATCCCCGATGGTCTCTTTGCAGAAGTTCTTGATCCGGCCGTTCCACATATCCTGGTCCAGGTAGAAGACCTTTGCGCCGCCCAGCTCGTGCTGATACTGCGGCCAGGGTTTGGTTGGCTGAGCCATTTCGAGCCCTGCCATGCGCCATCCATTGTAGGATTCGAAGGTGGTCCACCATTCCTTGCATTTCAGGATCTCGAGCGCGTAGTAGGTTTTGGCGTAGTACATCGGCCAACCAACGCGTGCCCGGCGGGAGAATGCTAGGGTATGCAGGCTGATGGCCAGGTCCTTATCCCAGACGCGGCCATTGGCAAAACCAAGCCACTCGCCATCGATGAGCCCCACCATGGCAAAGGGATCCTTCATGCGCTTGCGGGTTAGGGCAAGCACTTCGCCGTATACGCGGACGCCGACGATATCATAGAAGTCCTTTTCAACGTGCATGACCTTTTCCAGATATCCAAGCATCTGGGGAATATCGCTCTCCTGCACAGCGCGGATATAGAGGATGCGGCCATCCTTGAGGGTGACCTGGGCTTCGGGCCAGGGGGGGAGATTCATAGGAGGGGCGGAGAGTATGGCTTCGATCTCACGCACATTAACCTTGAATTCATCATAAGAACTGATAGTTGGGGGTTCTACTCTCATTTTTATCCTTTACTTTCTAGTGAAATATGGCAACTCTAAAAATCAGTATAGCATTCGGTGCGAGGCGAGTCAATCAGTGGTCAGACAATTAAGCGCAAAAGAGGACTAAAATCATGCCTTCCAGGGGAACAATTTCTGACAAATGTCCCATGAAACCTGGCATATAATCTAATTTCATGAATCCTGAATCTCCTTCCCCTGATTTGCTTCCACCCCAATCTATGGCTGAAAAAGCGGTCGAGATTGGCATCCGCAAAGCCCACGGATCCACCCTCGACCTGTTCGTTCTCGGTATGCTTGCCGGCGCCTATATCGCCTTTGGAGCCATCTTCGCCACGGTAGTGACCGCAGGCGCAAAAGACATGCTTGCTTATGGCGTGATCCGCTTGCTGGCAGGGCTGGCTTTTACCCTGGGTCTCATCCTGGTAGTGGTCGGCGGCGCGGAGCTATTCACCGGCAACAACCTGATGCTGATGGCCTGGGCCAGACGGCAGATCTCCTCGCTCTCACTCCTGCGCAACTGGGGGATCGTTTTCATCGGGAATTTTGTGGGTTCGCTGGCGATCGCCGCAATCATGTTTGCTTCCTCCGAATATACTTTCGGCACAGGCGCGGTGGGGGCTAATATCCTGGCCATTGGTGAAGCTAAGACCAGCCTGGGTTTCCTCCAGGCGATCATGCTTGGAATCCTCTGCAATATGTTGGTGTGCCTGGCAGTCTGGCTTACCTACAGCGGTCGAACCACCACCGATAAGATCCTCGCCATCATCGCGCCCATTGCCTGCTTCGTAGCGGCAGGGTTCGAGCACAGCGTTGCCAATATGTACTTTATCCCGATGGCATTGCTGGTTAAGAACTTTGCCAGCCCTGCATTTTTTCTCTCCATTCACAAACTCCCGACGGATTATCCCAACCTGACGGTGCAGAACTTCCTTGTGGGCAACCTGTTACCGGTCACCATCGGGAATATCATCGGGGGCGGGGTTTTCATCGGCCTGACTTACTGGTACATTTACCTTCGAAATATTCGGTCGTAAGACCTTCAAATGGGTAATAAAAAATACCGCTCCTAATAAAGGAGCGGTATTGTGAAGTAGGATTGAATTAATTTTTTCGCGGCTGCAGGTCGTAACGCCAACCTTTTAGAACCTTGTGCACCTGCTCTGCGCCGATGATCGGTTTTTCATCATATTTGAATTTCACCGGGAACATGATGAATGGTCTCGTCTGTGGTCCGCCCATGCTGCCATGATGGCTGACCTGGTCTTCAAAACCGATCACTTCGTTTGTAGTTGTATCCAGGCGCGCATTGACCACGATATCCGGGCAGGCTTTGAAGCTGTTCTCGCGGCGGACATGATCGGCAGCGTTCGGACCGTAATCCTCGAGCGGATCGATCCCTTCGATTTTGTCATCCTTGAGATACCGAACTCCACCTTTGGTCGCTACCAGGGGTCCATTCTCCTTGGAATTGACAAGGACGAATCCGATCCCGGGGTGATTGATGAGCCCTATTAAAAGATCTGGATATCTTTCTTGGATCTCTTCCATCGTCAACCTGCGGTCGGAATCGGTAAAGTAGATCGCCCCAAGGCCCCCGGAGGCGTAGACCATCAGTCCCGCGTTTTTCTGTTTCTCCTCTTCTCCTACAGTTTCCTTTGGATCGCGGTCAGGTCCCATCATGAAAACACCGTCTTTTTCCTTGCTTTTCAACATCCTCTTCAGCATCTTGGAAGTGCGGGTGTTGTCATTGGTGGTTTGGGAAACAACTGCATTGATATTATCCCAGGCTTCTTCGGTATTCAGGATCGCCAGCACTTCTTCATCGCTTTTGATCAGGTTCTTGACGATCTGTTCCAGGGTTGTATTGAATGCCGATTTGAAGGTGGGTCCGGTGGTTTGCCCATGATCGGCCAGGAGGACAATATGATACGGACGGGGGGCATCTTCAATGGCTTTCTGAATGCGGGCGATATACCGGTCGCTTTCCGTGAGAGCTTCCAGCGCGTCCGGCGAATTGCTGCCAGCGAAATGACCCACATCATCATAAGCGGAATACAGTGCATAGATGGCTGGCACGCCGCGCAGTATATCCCCGATCACCGAGTAGGTGATCATGTCGTGCAGGAAGGGTCCCATCATGGCACGGATGAAGCCGTATTTGAAATTGCGGGATTTTACAATGTATTTGTCCTTGCGGCGCCGCTGGGAAGCTGCCTGCCAGTATTCCTTGAAGATCTCAATGATCATGCGGGTGATGATGTGGAAAATGACGTACGGGCTGATCAGGTAGGTGTAGAACCCAGGACCCATGCTGGCGTCTTTTTTCATCAGGGTGCTCATGGTGTAAAAGCTCTCGGTGGCATCCCCGGAATACATATTGCCGCGGGAAGCACCACCGTTTGCCAGAAGACCGTCACCATTGCTTAGCTCGGCTTCCATGCGCACCATCTCGCGCGGGTCACCGGTCATAACCGTTTTCTTGAGGGTGCGATCCCACCAGCGGAAAGAGGGGATCTCCTTGTTGTTGCCGAGCAGAATGCCTGCCTGCATCGCGCCGGTCTGGGCAGACATATCGGTTTCCCATTGGATAATACGGTACTCGCCAGTATCCAGCCATTTCTTCACGTGCGGCATGTGACCTTCATTTATTGCGCGCTCGAAAACGTCCTCCCCCAAACCATCCAGTTCGAGGTAAAGGATCCCTGGCTCATCAGTTTTTTTCACATTTCCACGCTTACCAACCATCCGTTTGATCACAGCCCGGTCAAATCGGTCATCTTCATCCAGGGTCAATAACTCTCCAAGGATGGCATTGATCACGGTCATGAAAATCACGATCCACAGCCCGGTCTGCCAGCCATCCACTGTTACGCCGGGGATGCGGTTTCCAACCACTGCGATCAGGATACCATTGACCACGAACATGACCAGGGGATAGAGGATGGTGGGCATCCAGGAGAGGAAATTGACAAACACCCAGTAAAATGCCGCCTGGGCGACTGCATAAATTATCGTGAATACGAATAAGGCTCTTAATGAATCGACATCAAACCCGGGCAGCCGATTGCCGAGTATGAATAGAAGGATCATATGCACAATGATCACTGTGATGATTTGCACAACCCTGCGGACGGTAATTTTCATTAAAGATACTCCTTTTCGAGGTTAAGTATAATCGCGAAATGGTCGGATAAAAACTTACCGTATGGAAAACGGGAGACGGGGTTGACCATCCTTTGGATATCAGCACGTACTTTCAAACTCACTTTAGCAGGCTGGCGGCAGAAGAAGAAATCCAGTGGGATGGACCACGATTTCTTGAGGAACGAAACCGGCTGGTAGGTCGGGCGCGGATCCTCCGCGAGCGGGTCGAAAAAGCCGCTTTTTTCGATCATCTCCTCATACATCTTTGTCCCACGCGGGAAGTTGAAATCGCCACAGATCACCACGAAGGCGTCCGGAGCCTGTGATTTGCCCATTTCGGCCAGGAAAGCCACCTGGTCGCGTTGGATCCGCGAGATGGGGCTTTCGGGATCCCACTGCGCCAGGTAGGAGGCATTGGTGTGGGTATTCATCACAACCACTCGTTGCCCTGCACAATCAAATTCGGTCAGTAGGACGCCCTTAAAAGAATACCAGTCCGCGAAGCCAATGCTGACCTTCTTCCCGCGGTTGGGGAAAAGTTCAAATTCAGTTCGCACGGGTTTTTCTTTGGATGCAGTCACCAGGTTGCCCATCGGGATGTGCCCTTCGATCCCGTAAGCCAGGTGGAAATGGCTGGGAAGGTGGTTCTTCAACTGCCCGATATAGGCTTTCTGCTGGATCTCCTGGAAGCAGAGAACGTCCGCATCCAACTTGCTGATCTCTGCACAGATATCGGCGATGCGCCGCCAGCTCATGTAGTTTGGAAGCCCAAAGGTGTTGAAAGATACGATCTGCATTTCGTTTTTCAAGTGAGAATTGCAGTATACATCCAATCCACGAAATCGAATTATCAAAAAAATCTTAAATCGAGCAGAATTTCTCTATGCGGACATCTTAAATCGGGTATAAAATGCACCTCAAACTCAACCCCTGAGGAGAATTTCCATGGCCGATATCCAACCCTATCTGCAGAAGTTCGTCGAAAAGTTCAATAATCCCGATGTGCAAACCGCACTCAAGGGTTACACCAAGACCCTGCAGTTCGATTTTACCGATACAGGCGAAAAATGGCTGATTAGCGTGGAGGATGGCGCAAAAGCCACGCTCACCTCCGAAGCACTCGAAAAACCGGATATGACCATCAAGACCACCACCGACGTGATGGCTGGCATCATCGAGAAAAAGATCAATCCGCAGAATGCCTACATGCAGCGCAAGATCACCATAAAAGGCTCCATGGATGACCTCTTCCGCCTGCAGAAGCTGCTGCTTTAATCGTTCGGGGATTACTCATTAAATTGAAAATTTTCGCTGCCCCCCTCAACCAATGCGTATCATCATCGCGGCAACTACAAGTCGTGTTCCTATTAGCAGCCGCCAAAATCACCCCCAGGGGATTCTCCTCCCAGCCCGGCTCACCCGCCGGGGGTTCGCGAACAACCTGTTTTTCAAGGTAAACCTGAATGAAAGATAAATCCTGGGTATTTCTTTCAGCCCATTTTGACGATGTGGTGCTTTCCGCGGGCGGGATGGCCTGGGAGCTGAGCTCGCGCGGCGCGCGGGTTGAGATCTGGACAATCTGCGCGGGTGACCCCCCAGAAGGGCGTCCCCTGCCCGGGCAGGCAAAGTTGATGCACCAGTTTTGGGGCATCGGCGATGATGTTCCACGCAAGCGCGCTGTGGAAGACGCTGCCTGTTGCCGGTTGCTGGGAACCGCCTGGCGGCGCTTCACCGTACCGGATGCCATCTACCGTTACCTGCCCGGATCGGATACGCCTGTGGTGACTAATGATGAAACACTCATGTGTGACCCTGAACCGGAGGAATCCTACATGATCCCGCTGATCGCCGATTTCATCCGCAAGAACCTCCCCAAGGATTGCGAGCTGGCCGCACCGCTGGGCATCGGCAGCCACCGCGACCACCTGCTCACCCGCAGGGGCGCAGAAAAGCTGGGTATCCCGCTGTGGTACTACGCCGACTATCCCTACCTGGTGCAGGGAAAGCACAAACTGAATGATTTCGTCCCGGCGGGAGCGAGGGAATTTTCGCAGACCGTATCCGAACAGGCAGCCGAGATCTGGAAGGACGCCTTTTCCTGCCATGCATCTCAGATCGAGCTGCTCTTTGCTGATGAGGAGGATATGCGCGCCTCCATCACGCGTTACCACCAGACTGGTTTCGGCGCCACGCTTTGGCAGTTCTAATTAACCCCTCCCTCCCCCCAAAAAAATCGTTCTACATATTTTGAGATGGTGGCTGAAAGTCGGGAGGGATTAACTTTTAATCCGAATACACCGGCACGTTCCACGCGCGGAACTCCGGCAATCCTGCCCGCACTGCCTTCCCAAAGGCTTCCCGAAGGGATTTGGTGATCTTTCCCACTTGCCCATCGCCCACCAAGCGGTGATCCACCTGCAGCACCGGGGTGACTTCCACCGCCGTTCCCGAAAGGAATAGCTCCTCGCAGACGAAAACCTCGGTGCGGTCGATGGGACGTTCCTGGACCGGGATGCCCTGGCTCGCGGCCAGTTCCAGCACGGAGCGGCGGGTGATGCCCTCCAGGATGTTATCGGTCACAGGCGGGGTGGTGAGGATGCCGTTGCGGACCATGAAGAAGTTCATCGCGCTGCCCTCCGAAAGATGCCCGTCCTGGTTGAGGGTGAGGGCTTCATCGTAGCCGGCCAACGCTGCATCCGATTTGATCAGCGCGCTATTGGCATAGGCACCGGCTATCTTGCCCCGCGCGGGGATGACGTTATCATCCACCCGCCGCCAGGAGGAAATGGTGACGTGAATGCCTTCCTTATCGCCGAAATATTTGATCGAAGGGATCGCCACGATGCTCAATTCATCTCTCACACCGTAAAGCTTAACCCCGATGGATTCATCCGCCTTATACGCCAGGGGACGGACGTAAATATCCCGGTGGTACTGCTCCATTTGCAATAAATCCAGGGTGATCTTGAGGAGGGTCTCGGGGGTTTGTCCAAAATCCATCAGCAGGATCTTGCAGGAATTCAAAAATCGGCGGTAATGCTCCAGCGGTCGGAAGAGGTAGAGTTGTTGATCCTGCTCGTTCCAATAGGCGCGGATGCCGCCGAAGGCGGCGGTACCGTAATTCAGACCGTGGGTGAGCACGCCAACCTTTGCTTCTGAATATGGTACGAGCTTTCCCTGGAAATAAGCATAATTTGGCAGATCCATTTTCACCTCTTGGGATAATTCATCTTCTCTGGATAGGGAATCTCATTATACATTTCATTCTTCTATTCGATTATTTCAGTAAAGTACGGAAGCCATCCAGCGCCTGGGTGATTCCATCATCATCCACCCAGTAATGCGTCACCAGGCGGAAGCGATGCTCATCCACCACATTAATCTTCACTGCCAACTTCTCCAGAGCTTCAACCAAGGCCGGCGCAGACAAATGGGAGCTCTCCGTAATGCGCGCAAACACCATATTGGAAGGGGGATCCGGATAGAGCAGTTCCAGGGCGGGGATCTCCGCCAAACCTTTTGCCAGGGTTTTGGCGCGGATGTGGTCCTCCCCAAGCCGACCGCTCATTTTCTCAAGCGCAACGATCCCGGCCACGGCCAGCACACCCGCCTGCCGCCAGCCGCCCCCCAGCATCTTACGGAATCGCCTCGCGCGGGTGATGAAATCCGCCGAACCGCACAGTACCGAACCGACCGGGGCACATAAGCCTTTGGAAAGGCAGAAAGTGATCGAATCAGCTGGCTGCGCCAGCTCCAGCGCGCTCACCCCCATGGCCACCGCGGCATTGAATATCCGGGCACCATCTATATGAAAGGACAAGCCATTCTCTCTTGCCAGCGCTCCCGCCTGTCGGGTATAGTCCACGGAAAGCGGGGATCCGCCGCAGCGGTTATGCGTATTTTCCAAAATCAGCAGGCGCGAGATCGGATAATGCGGGTCCCCCTTGGATCGGATGGCGGCACGGATATCCTCCAATCGGAGGGTGCCATCGCCCTGGTTAGGCAGAGGGTAAGGAGAAACCCCCGCCAGCGCGGCCATGCCGCCACCCTCAAATAGGAAGGTGTGGGAGAGATTCCCGAGAATGGCTTCATCCCCACGGGTGGCATGCGCCAGCACCGCAAGCAGGTTGCCCATCGTCCCGGAGGCGATAAATAGTCCGGCCTCCTTGCCCATCTTATCCGCCGCCAGCTCCTGCAGGCGGTTGACGGTGGGATCCTCTTGCATCACGTCGTCCCCCACTTCGGCTTCTGCCATCGCGCGGAGCATTTCGGGGGTTGGACGGGTGACGGTATCCGAGCGGAGATCTACAATCCTGGGGGGCATTGGAAAATCCTTCTTTGATAGGTTTTTTTAATGGCATTATAATTTTACTGTCATTCTCATCGGATTTTCATCATTTCCATGATGCAAATCTTGAAAAAATCAGCTATATTTAACTTGTATTTAGGTAAAATAACTCAAGGTTGATTTCAAGTTACTTTTCCACTCGTTTTTTTCCGACCAATCAATTTTTTGAAAAAAGGAGAAGAAAATGGCAAATTTGCTCGTTATCACCTTCGACAATATGGATGATGCGGGGAAGCTCCTCGCGAATATCAAACAACTTGAAAAAGACTCACAGCTTCAGGTAAATGACGCAGCAGTAATTGTGAAGGAGGCTGATGGTCATGTCAAAGTAAAGAACATGGCCGACACTGGAATGAAAGCTGGCGCTGTGGGCGGCGGTCTAATTGGGTTGATCATTGCAAGCGTGTTCTTCCCCATCGGCGGCATGCTCCTAGGGGCTGCTGCCGGCGCACTGATTGGAAAAGCAGCACATTTGGGAGTAGATAAGGACTTCGTCAAGGAGGTTACTGCTGAGTTGACCCCCGGCACATCTGCACTGTTTATCATGGCGTCCAAAGCAAATCCCGGCGCGGTTCGCGCTATCCTGGAACAATACCGCGGAAAGGTATTTCAATCCACGCTTGATGAGGCAGCCCTCGAAGAGGTCAAGAAAGCGCTAAAAGATAAGGGTTGAACCAGATTATCGTTCGCTTATGGGATATTTCTTCATAAATTAATCAAAAGTGATTCTTCTTTTCAACCAAATGATCTGGTGAACCACCACAGAATTTGGAATCCATAAACAAGAAAGGTTATTTTAAATGAAATCGAAAAGCCGATTTCCAAAGTATCTTCTCATTGCTGTTTGTACTGTTGTCCTTGTTCTATCTGTGGTTACGATTATTGGGACCTGGTCGTTTGTCAGTAAAGCTACGACAACCGTAGTGGAATTGCTGACAACGGTTGAAAAGACCGCGATCACCATCAACAGTGCTCTGGATAAGGTCACAATGCGGATGGACCAGGCGCACCAGATCGCCCAGGGTTTCCAGAGCGGTGCCACACAAATCAGCGAGGGTGTTAAGGATCAAGGCATTATCCTCACACTGCTCCCACTTCTAAAAGATGAACAATTAAAAGGTGCCGTTCAATCCATCCAAGATACTTTTGCAGGTCTGAAGGATACACTCAGCACCTTCGCTTACTGGATTGAAATCGTCGGTAAAATTCCATTCCTGAACATGGTGGGACTGGATACCACAAAACTGCAAGGCATCAGCGATAAGATCGCTGGTTTACAGGCAACTGTCGATAATATCGCCAGCTCTGCCGCGGAGATCCGCGCACAAGCTGCCGGCGGTGTGGAAAAACTGGCTGCGGCTGTGGCGAATTTTGATGCACAATTGGCTGAGATAAATAGCAGCCTGACCCAGGTGAGAGCCCAGATCGAGACTGTGGGGACCGCTGCCGGGCAGTTGAAAACGACCATCCCCACCCTTTTTACCTCATTCGCATTCGTCCTAACCCTCTTCCTCGCTTGGGTTATTTACAGCCAGATTGTCCTGATTCGCCGGGCGTTTTTGGATTTGAGAGCAGACAGAGAAATGACCGATGGTTCATCCCAGCCCGAAAAGGGGTTGGAATCTGGAAAGTAGGATAAGAAGAAAAACTTAAAAAGAATCTAATACCCCAACCGGGAACCAATCAACGCTTCCATGCGTTTATTTAACTGATGGGAAAATTGAAACAAAAGGAGAAGAAATATGAAGAGAAGCGCATTAATGATATTTTCCTCAACGCTGATCCTCGTGATCGCGCTCAGCGCTTGCGCACCGCAACCTCCACCAACACCGGATCCCACCCTGGTGAGCGCTATCGTGGATGCCACCGTGCGAGCCATTCCAACGGCAACTCCGCCCTCTACACCCACCCCGCAGGTTCCCACTGCGGTGCCACCCACGCCGATCCCCCCCACCCCCACGGTGTTGCCGAATGACCCGGCGTTGATCTTCGGTGCGCCGGATGGCTCGGATGATTTCAGTACCGACCGCAACTGGAGTTCGTTTGACAATAATTGCTACAGATCCGGAGTCACCAATGGGCAATTCATGATGGAAGGCAAGGGGCAGCCTGGATTGGTTTGTTGGCAGCATTCCTGGGCGAGCGTGCAGAATTTCTACGCGGATACCCAGGTGACCAACCCACAGACTTGCCGCCCCAATGATCGCTTTGGGCTTTATATCCGCGGTCAGAGTGAGACCCAGGGGTATGTCTATGGCATCGCTTGCGACGGGCGCTTTTTCATGACCAAGGTGGATGGATCCACAGCCACCGCCATTGTGCCCCTCACTGCCAATCAAGTCGTCCGAGTGGGTGGTGGACAGACAAATGTGATCGGAATTGCAGCCAACAACGGAACGTATCAGCTTTTCGTAAATGGCGTGAATGTTGCCAATGCATCTGATTACTCCTTTACTGGTACCGGCTGGATCGGTTTCTTTATCCAGGCAGCCAGCGATAATACAGGCACCCCGTTTATGGCGTTCTTCGATAACCTGCGGGTCTGGCTGCTGCCAAGACCACAGTAAGAAAATAGAGTTAAACACAGAAAGGATTAATAATGAAAAAAATCGTATTTGGATCCATGGTTATTCTGTTTGCCCTTGTTCTGGCTGGTTGTTCCTCCAGCACAAGCTCCGAGCTCCCCGGCACCAACTGGCAGTTGTCATCCCTGGGAGGCACTCCAGTCCTTTCCAGTGCCGTGCCGACTCTCTCCTTCGGAGAAGACCAGACATTTTCAAGCTCGGATGGATGCAACCGGGTCAGCGGGACCTACTCGGTGAGCGGTAGCTCGCTCACCTTCAAACTGGGTCCATCCACCCTGATGGCCTGCCCCGAGGACGTGATGAAGCAGGCAGATGCCTTCACCAAGGGGTTAAGCGACACCACATCCTACCAGATGGATAAAACCTCCCTTGTTCTTCGCGATTCCAAAGGTGCGGACCTGATGGTATTTGCAGTTCAGGTACCGGTCGCCCTCACCAGCGGAACATGGAATGCCGTGAACGTGAACAACGGCAAGGAAGCCGTTGTAGGGTTGGTGGAAGGATCCCAGATCACCGCCATTTTCAAGGACGACGGTACCCTGAGTGGGAGTGGTGGCTGCAATAATTACAGTACAACCTACACAACCGATGGGAACAAGATAAAGATCCAACCCGCTGCCAGCACCATGATGGCCTGCGAGGACGACATCATGACACAGGAATTCCAGTATCTTCAAGCGCTGGAAAAAGCCTCGGTTTATTCGATCCAGAATAATCAGCTCGAATTCAGGGATGATTCGGGCGCCATGCAGGTCCTATACAATCTTGAGTAATCAAAAGACCTGATAATTTAAAATAGAAAGAGGAAATAATGACATCTGAAAAAGTTACGATCAGTAAGAAGAAACTGGCGACCAAAACCCAGGAAGCCCGCGATAACGCCCTAACCCAGGCAATCAATGGGGAAACCCACATCGAAGAAGGTGCCCAAAAGGTGCAGACCGGTCGGGACGTTGTCGACCTGGGCCGAATGGAAACTGCAGCCGGTGTGAGTGACCTCACCCGCGCTGAAGACGCAGTGGTGGTTGCTGATCGCGTCAAGACCCTCAGCGACGTTGTTGGAGTTGCCGGCGTGGTGGATGTTGCGCAAGGCGCCGAAATGCTCGCCACCTCGGAAGACGTGGGTGTGATGAGCGCGATGGTCGGCCTGATGAGTGAAGATGACCTGGAAACCGGATTGGAGCTCGCGCGCGTCGCCGGTGAACTGTGGGCGGTGAGTGACGTGGTGGATATGCTGCAAATGCCCGCGCTGACCGAATTCCTGGCTGAAAGAGGCGAACTCCTGCAGGAACTGGCTGTGGAACAGATCCTAAAGGCCGCCAGTGCCAAGGGCGTTGCCAAGGCGATTGAATCCGCCGGTGGTAAAATCGCCGAAATGGGCAACAACGAGATCGCCGAAGGTGTCACCCGCATGGCTGTTTCGGAAGGATTGGCCAAAGGAAGCAAGCAGCTCAAGAAGGCAGGCATGAAGCTCGAAAAGCAGGGTGTTAATAAAATCGTTGCAGGTGAGGAACTGATCGCCGCCGGGCGTGAGTACGGCAAAGAGGGAATTGGGGATATGGTTGGTGGAGGAGCCCAACTAGGTTCCGCCGCGGCAACCGAAGATATCGCCAATCGGCTGGAGAAAAAAGGGAACCTGTAAATTCCTTCATTTCATACATAGGAAGCGGGCGTGATGAGCGCCCGCTTTTTAATTTCTCGAACACCAATCCCCCTACTGAAAAGAATGATATAGTATTATTTCGAACATATATTAATATCAACGGTTCAGGAGGATTATTAAATGAATATTGGGTTATTCCAAAAAAGTAGGATCGCGGTTGCGATCAGCCTGGCAGTCATTGCCATCTTCTCCTTTGTTCCTACCGTACACGCCCAAAGCACCATCATCTACGGGGATTCCGTCCCCGCCGGGCAGACGGTGCAGGGCGATATCATTCTGACCGGCACTGATGTTGTGGTGGATGGCACCGTGGCGGGAGATTTGATCGCCGTGGGGCAAAATATCACCATTAATGGAACCGTGGAAGGCAGCCTGATCGCCATCGGCTCCAAGGTTGTGATCAATGGCACTGTGGAGGGCACCACGTACATCGCCTCGGTAACCACGGTCCTCGGTGAAAAGGGCTTACTCGAACGCAACTTATATGATTCTGGCGTCAGCCTGGTGACGAAAACCGGCTCGGTGATCGGTAGGGACCTTTTTGCATTGGTGTTCGGCTCCACAAGTCAGGGAGAGATCGCCGGGCGCACCCAGGCGGTGGTTGGTCCTTATGAAGTGTTTAAATTGATCATTGAGCAACTTAAGATCAACCTGCAGCTTCCTGAAACACTATCGCCAACCTCTTTCCAGGGTGGTGCGGGCGGCGGCAGGGTGCTCCTGGGTGCCCGTCAGGCTGCTGATGACGCAACCAACCAATTCCTTGCCGGACTGGCTGCCTGGGGTATGCCGCTAGTCCAGGACCTGGTTCCCCTCTTCATCGTCGGGTTGATCCTCATCTGGCTATTCCCGGGGATGGTGAGTAAATCCGCAAAACAGATCCGCACCCGTCCCTGGTACACCCTGGGAGTGGGATTGATCTTCTTCGTGATCAGCCTAAATATCGCCGGTGTGGTCCTGCTGCTGGCCGGGCTGATCTTCATCATCGGCCTTGGATTCGGCTTCCTCAGCCTGTGGGGATTGGCTGCCATATGGTGGGTATTAGCGCTCCTCACCCTGGGGCTCGCTACGACCATTTTCTTCCTAATGGTTTTCTTTGGCAGCCGCGTGGTGATCTCCTACCTGCTGGGGTCTCTCATCCTGCGCAATGTGGGAGAAACCTCCTATCTTCGCCGTCTCGGCATCCTCGCCCTTGGCATGCTCCTATTCGTCCTGGTCGCTTCCATACCGGTATTCGGCTGGGTAGCCTCAGTGGTGGCGGTTTCCTTCGGACTGGGGGGCATATGGCTGGCTTACCGGGAACGCCGCGATGAGCGTAAGTGGGTGCTGGAAACTGCGGAAAAGATGGCAGTGGAGATCGATCAAGCCGCTCCCGCAGAGCAACCCACCCCCGTCCCAACCCCCGCGGAGGTGAAAAAAACGCCTGAACCAAAAGCGAAACCTGCCCCAAAAACCTCAGCGACTGAAAAGAAAACACCCGCTGCGAAGAAGTAAATCGGCAGGAAAACGATCGAACCCGAACCGGCTGGATAACCAGCCGGTTTTTCTTTCGGTTCCATATTAGAATTGGCGGATGTTTTACTTCCTGGCGTTTCTTCCCATTCTGCTCATCCTGGTTCTTATGGCAGTTTTTCACTGGTCCGGGCAAAGAGCCGGACCGGTTGGTTGGGCTGCAGGGGTGCTGGTGGCACTCTTCGCCTTCGGTTTGAACTGGCAGGTCTTCTGGGTCTCCCAGCTTAAGGGGCTGCTCATTTCTGTTTACGTTCTGCTTGTGCTCTGGCCTGCACTCCTCCTCTATTTCCTCATTAATCAATTTGGCGGCATCCAGGCAATCGCGCAGGCCATGCAGCGCTCGGTGCGGGATCACATGTTCCTGGTTGTGCTCATCGCCTGGTCTTTCGCGGGGATGCTGGAGGGAATCACCGGGTTCGGTGTTCCCATTGCCATCGTTGCCCCCATCCTGGTCGGGATGGGAATCAACCCAATACTCGCAGTGACCGCAAGCGCTATCGGGCATTCCTGGGCAGTGACCTTCGGCGGGATGGGGCTCACCTACCAGACCCTTCTTTCCGTCTCTCAAATGCAACCGGGTGAGATCATTCCCCCCGCGGTGCTCCTTTTAGGGATTGCGGTTCTTTTCACAGGTCTGGCAGCCGCAATGGTGCTTGGTTCAATGCGAATCTGGTATAAGGTCCTGCTCACAGGGTTGGTGATCGCCCTGGCGCAATACGCCGTTGCCATCACCGGTTTTCCGCAGTTGGGAGCATTTCTGGCGGGTGCGGCTGGGCTGCTTTTCGGCTGGCTTATCTCCCGCGCTCCCAAACCGGCAACCCCAAAACCGCCGGATGCACGCCTGCGTGCGGCTCTGGCAGCCTATGGCGCAGTGGTTGCGATCAACATCATCGCTGGCATACCCGGACCATTGAACACCTTCCTGAATAACTTTTCCTGGCAGATGCTGCTGCCCGCAACCATCACCCTAGCGGGGTTTTCCATGCCGCTGGCCAAAGGGCAGCTCTTCAAACCCTTCCTTCACCCCGCTTTTCCAATGCTGATCGTTACCTTCATCACCTTTTTTAGCCTGCGGAAATCGGCCCTCTGCGATGATTGCAGCCTGCGGCAAGCCTGGCGTTCCACCTGGAAGACCGCGTTTCCTGCCACTGTTGGGGTTGTCTTCACCATTGCACTGGCTACACTGATGGAATACTGCCGAATGACCCTCCTCCTGGCGGAAGGCCTGGCCGCGCTGATGCAAACCGCCTACCCGCTCACCTCCGCGTACGTGGGGGTGCTGGGCGCTTTTGCAACCGGCAGCAATAATAATTCAAACGTGCTTTTCGTCCCCTTGCAAAAAAATGTGGCGGTCCTTCTGGGGTTCGCCCCTGCCCTGCTGGTGGCTTCCCAAACCGCAGGCGGAGCCATCGGTGCGATGGTGGCTCCGGCAAAGCTGATCGTCGGCTGCAGCACCGTTGGTCTGATAGGCAAAGAGGGCGATGTTCTGCGAAAAGCCCTGCCCTACGTGCTGGTTCTTTGCGCACTTCTGGGTTTGGTCACCCTGCTTTTGGTTGGATTATCTTCCAGTTGAAAACTCCCTGTTGATATTCAGACAATAATTGCTACAATTATCTTAAATCTAATAATCCAAGGAGGGAAGCATGAAAGCATTACTGCGTTTGGCCATCATTCCGGCACTGATCGTCCTTGTTGGTATCGCCTGTTCCTTCAACATTGGGGATACAGGCAGTTCGGATGAATCGGTTGTACCATCGGAGGAATCTGCACCTGCTCCAACAGAGGAAGTGGTTGATGCACCGGTTGAAGATAGCCCCACCGAGGAAGTGGTTGATGCGCCGGTTGAGGATAGCCCCAGCGAGGAAGAGACTACTTCATCATCAGAGCCCTATACCACGTTCACCTTTGACGAGGAACCTTCGGGTTGGAGCTACTGGTTCCAGTCCGGTGATGAGGAAAGAACCAGTTTCTTCGTGGAAGATGGAAAAATGAATGTCGAGATTAATGGGAAACAAACCTACCTTTATTTCACCTACGACGATTACACCTACGATAATGTCTATGTAGAGACCGTCGTGGAAAACCGCGGGGCGAATTCCCAATCCGTAAGCTTGATCTGCCGTTATTCCGAGGAAGATGGCTGGTACGAAGCGAACATTGGGAATGACGGACTCTACAATATCTTTGTGTTCGATGCCCGCAAACAACCAAAAGGTGGCTATGATATGCTCGCCAGTGGCGGTTCCAATGCCATCAAACAGGGCAAGGATGTCAACGCTTATGGATTTTCATGCAACGATAAAAAATTGACCCTTTGGATCAACGGGACTGAAGTTACCCAGATCAAGGAAAACAATTATGCATTGCGGGAAGGGAACGTGGGTTTCGGAGTTTCTTCCTTCGAATCACTGCCGGTAATCGTTGAATTCGATGAATTTACGATCGATCAACCCTGATCAATAATTTAACATAAATAGCTGGACCCCTCCGGGCCCAGCTATTTATTTTTAGTTACTTGGATTTATTTAACCAGTGTCAGCAGCATGACCAGGGGGGTGGTTGTCTTCAAGCTGTGGGGGAGATCGGGGGGCATGTAGATCCAGCTGCCGGCTTTGATGGCAGTGAAATCCTTCCCAAGGGTCATGGTTCCCTCGCCTTTCAGTACTTCCACAATGGCACGGTAGGGAGAGGTATGCTCGGTGAGCTCCTGCCCGGAGGCAAAACTGAACAG
>Ga0105097_10000402_pt1 | contig 19558 bp, 12 predicted proteins | sample PPLLak12cMay2015_FD_87035 | JGI IMG/M metagenome (GOLD analysis project Ga0105097, IMG submission 87035) | Freshwater sediment microbial communities from Prairie Pothole Lake near Jamestown, North Dakota, USA - PPLs Lake P7 Core (1) Depth... | ecosystem: Environmental > Aquatic > Freshwater >...
CATCCGCCGACGATCCACACGGCGAGGGCGCCGATGAGCTTCCACCCGAAGGGCACGACGTAGGTGTAGAAGAGCGTCTCGAGCTGGGCAGACAGTTCCTGGGTCACGGTTGGCGGTCCTTTCGTCAAGCTGGGATTCCAGACATTCTATGCATTGCGTGGGACTCGCACAACGGCGCCGGTTCGCTGAACAGGAGACCGCGATTCCGAATCGCCGGCGGGTCGGGCCCGCCGGCTCCCGAGCCGGACTCCGCAGGCCGGGAACCCTCCTCGGCGTGGCGTCGGCTTCCGGCCCTCTCCGCGGGCTCGCGCTATTCGCGCGGGCTCGACCGCTACGCGCCGCGCCCGGGAACCCTCCGCCCGCTCGTCGGGTTCCGGCCAGCGCGCGCGGCCTGCTCCGTACGGCTCGTCCGCCGCCAGGCCCGACCCGCCCCGTGGTCATCCCAATCGCGGTCTCTATTCAGTCGACAGGCCGTGGCCAGCGCAGGAACTCCAGGGGCGAGCGGAGCAGGCGCCTGCCTATCCCCCGGAGGATCCCCCGCAGTTCATCCGCCGGCAGTTCGTAGGCGCGCGCGGCGCTCAGGAGCGAGCAGGCGAAACTGACCGAGAGGTTGAGCACGAACATCACGCCAATCCCGGCGATGGCGCGAATCAGCCAGGCCTGGCCGCTCGCCGGGGCATCGACCCCGGCCGCGGCCAGCGACACGATGCCCGTGTTCAGCGTCACGTGCCGGACGTCGAGCGGCAACCCGGTGAAGCGTCCGATCTCCGGCATCATGCCGAGCATGAAGCCCAGCGAGATGTTGGTGCCCCACCCGGACGCATGGCGCGACAGCGCCTCGCCGAGCCGGCGCAGCACCGTGCGCCCCCGGCCGGGTGTGGCGGACAGCCGGGCGATGCCGTCGGGCAGCCGGTGGTAGACGCACCAGTTGTCGAACCATCCCCCTGCCACGCTGGCCAGCCACAGCACGACGCCCGTCAGCGCCGCGAACCAGATCGTCCACGAGTTGATGGGGCTCATCACGCGCAGGGTGTCCAGGGCGTCCTTCTCCGCGAGGAACGGGCGGCCGGCCAGCACGAGGAACAGCCAGCTGAAGAGCCACGCGCCGACAGCGACCACGGCCACGTTGCCCGCGGCCGCCGCAAGCTGCGAACTGGTCAACTGCGCCACGGTGCGGGCGATGCGGTCTTCACGGTCTTCACCCTCGCTCTCCCTGATGATGCCGGCCAGCCTCGCCGCCGTCATCGCCGGCTGCTTGGTCGCCAGGATCAACCCGAGGTGCTGCAGGCCGAGGAAGCTCACCGCGTAGTTCAGGCCGTAGAGCAGGCCCTCCGGCAACGGCGGCAGGTGCCACCCGTGGATGATCGTCTTGACCACGGCCGTGCCGACTGTCAGCGCGCCCCCGCCGGCCGCCGCCAGCCAGATGTGGCGGTACTCGCGCAGGTTCCTGGCGATGTAGTGCTCGCCCGTCTCGCTCGCGCGATCGACGATCTTCCTTCCGAGCAGCTGCATGTTCCAGCCGACGAGGTGCCCGAGGCTGCGATCCTCGTGCGCCGATTGAAACAGGCGGGACAGCAGCCGGTGCACGGCGCGCGACCTGCGCGGCCCGGCCGGCGCCTCGATGATCTCCGTCATCAGCGCGGTCCGCGTCAGGCACCGATCGATCACCTCGAGGGAGAACACGATGTCGATGCTGACGCCCGCGCCCTCGAGGTGCTGCTGGATCAGGCGGCTCTCTTTCCGGCACTCGCCGGAGACTCTCCGGAAGCGCATCGCGGCCGACGACGAATCGCCGCCCTCGAGCCACGCCTCCAGCATGGCGTCGCCGGCGGCACGAAGCCGGTGAAACGGCGACGCCGAGACCGGCCCGGCGCTGGCGCGGGCCCGCAGCTTCGGCGAGAGCCCCTCGGTCTCCACGCGCGAGAGGAGCAGGTGAAAGCCGTCCGCGAAGGCGGCCCGAAGACCGTCCCACGAACCGGGAGGCGGCGCGTGCCCGAACGCGCCTGCCACGCGGTGGAACAGGTCCAGCGGGAGGCTGCCGAAGGCGCGGACGCTCGCCTCCGTGCTGTAGAGGCGGTGCACGAGCTCGCGGAGGTCGCGCTCGTCGGCCGGCGCCGGCAGCAGGTGGCGGGCCAGCCGATCCCCGAACTCGGCGAGGAAGCCCCGATGGCCGGGAATGCCCGCACACGCGACGAGGTTGGTGGCGTCAGTCTCCGCCAGCAGGGCCGCGAGGGCCGCCCCGAACCCCTCTCTCGCGTCACCCGGCTCTTCGACCGCGTCGAGCAGAACGGGGAGCATGCCCGTTTTCCACGAACCGTCAGAGCCCGGCCGGACCGCGTGGATGAGCGCGGCGAAGGCCTCGGCCCGCGAGGCGGCGTCGTCTGCCGAGACGAAGGCGTCGATCGGCGGCGATTGTTTCAGACCGACCCGGACCCGCTCCAGCATGCGTGGCGCTCCTGACGGTGCTCATTCTATGGCGGCTGAGGGCGGCCCGGAACCGGGAACGGCGGCGAGCCGGCCACCGCGTCTTCTCCGGTCGGGACAACGGTCCGGCTTCGAAGGCGGCGGGTCGGTGATAGCATCGGGCCGCACGCGCCCTGCAGGAAAGGATGGCGGCCATGGCGGTACGAGGCTCCCTTGCCCGGTTGGTCCCGGCGCTGGACTGGTTGCCGCAGTACGACCGCGCGTGGCTGCCGCGCGATGTCGTCGCCGGCCTGACCACCTCCGCCGTCGTCCTGCCGAAGGCCATGGCGTTTGCCGCGCTGGCGGGCTTGCCCGTCCAGGCGGGTCTCTATACGGCGCTCGTACCCGTTGCGGTCTATGCGGTCCTGGGCTCCTCCCGCCGGCTGAGCGTGAGCAGCACCACGACGATCGCGATCCTGACGGCTGCCGAAGTCGCCGCGGTCGCGCCCGGCGGCGATCCGGCGAAGGCGATGATGGCGGCGTCCACGCTGGCTGTCATGGTCGGCTGCTTCCTCGTCCTGGCTTCGGTCCTTCGGCTCGGGTTCCTGGCGAATTTCGTGTCCGATCCGGTGCTGACGGGATTCAAGGCCGGCCTCGGCGTCGTCATCGTGGTGGACCAGATTCCCAAGCTGCTGGGCATTCACATCCAGCGAGGCGGGTTCTTCGAGAACATCGCGTCGATCGTGCGCGGCAGCCCCGAGAGCTCGCTCCCGACGCTGGCGGTGGCGGCAAGCACGCTCGCCGTGATGGTGTTGCTGTCGAGGCTCGCGCCCCGCGTTCCGGCGCCGCTCGCCGCCGTGGCCGCCGGCATCGGCGTGTCGGGCGTGCTGGGGCTTGGCGCCGCCGGCGTGGAGGTGGTCGGCTCCATCCCGTCAGGGATGCCTGGCCTGGCCGTTCCGGACGGGGCGCTCGTCGCCGAGATGTGGACCGCAGCCCTGGGCATCGCGCTGATGAGCTTCACCGAGTCGATTGCCGTCGGCCGCGCGTTCGCCAAGGCTGGCGAGGCCAGGCCCGGCGCCAACCAGGAACTGCTCGCCACCGGATTCGCCAACATCGCCGGCGGCCTGTTCGGCGGGATGCCGGGCGGAGGCGGGACCTCGCAGACCGCGGTCAACGCGCAAGCCGGCGCCCGCAGCCAGATGGCGGGTCTCGTGACGGCCGCGAGCACCGTGGCCGTGCTGCTGTTCCTGGCGCCGCTCATCAGCCTCATGCCCCAGGCCACGCTGGCGGCGGTCGTCATCGCCACGTCGGTCGGCCTCGTCAAGCTGTCGGAGTTTGCCGCGATCCGGCGCATCCGCCACGTCGAGTTCAGATGGGCCGCCGCCGCCATGGCCGGCGTGATCCTGGCCGGGACGCTCCAGGGCATCATCGCGGCCGTGATCCTGTCGGTGGTCAGCCTGATCGCCCAGACGAGCGACCCGCTGGTGTACGAAGTGCGGCGCAAACGGGACACCGACGTCTACCGGCCGCGGTCGAGCGGGCACCCCGACGACGAGGCGTTTCCGGGCCTGTTGATCCTGCGCACCGAGGGCCGGATCTACTTCGCGAACGCCCAGTGCATCATGGACAAGATGGGGCCGATGGTCCGGGAAGCCGGGCCATCGGTGGTGCTGATCGATTGCGGGGCCGTGCCGGACATCGAGTACACGGCGCTCAGGATGCTCGTGGAAGCGGAGGAGCGGCTGCGCGAGCACGGGATTCAGCTGTGGCTCGCGAGGCTCAATCCGGCCGCGCTCGACGTGGTCCAGCGCTCGACACTCGGTCCGTTGCTCGGCCGGGACCGGATGTTCTTCAACGTGCACGTGGCCGTCGCGACGTACCTCGCTCGGCAGGCGGGCCGGGCCTGACTCATCCTGGTGTGTCGCGCTCCCGGTGCCGCAGGTAGGCGGCCACGAGCGACGCCATCACGACCGTCGTGAAGATGACGCCGAAGAGCCCTTCGAAGAGGACGACCGCGCGTGCGAGCGGCGCGGCGGGCGTCACATCGCCGAAGCCGATGGTCAGCAGCGTCACGAAGCTGAAGTACACGAGGTCGGGAAAGGTCGCGGGGAAAGCCCTGGCCGTCTCGAAGGCGCCAGGCCGGAAGTTTTCGATGACGCCGTAGACGACCGCGAACGCCAGGCCCGCCATGACGTAGGCGGCGAGGGCGCCCGCCAGGACGTCACCCGTCACGCGCTCGCTGCGCACGATCCCGGCAAGCAGCACCCACGTCGCGTAGGCGGAGAATACAGCCGCGAACAGGGGGCCGGCATCGACGTTGCCGGGACGGAGCCCGGAGAGCGCGCCTCCGCTCAGCGCGATGGCCGCAACCGCCAGCACGAAGGCGGTCCGCCGCTCACGCTTCCGGCTGGTGGCCACCCCAATCGCGAAGAGCGGGATGACGACGCTGGTCAGGTCCAGCGCGCGGCGGACGCCTGCGCCGCGGTCGAACGCGACCAGCCAGAACAGGAGGCCGAACTGCAGCAGCAGCACGACGCCGAACCGCGCGTGCGGCCGTCCGATTCGACGCACCATCAGCCCTTACTTCACCGCGCCTGGCGGAGGCGCCGCCGGCGCTTCCTCCTGCCAGCCGCCGCCGAGCGCCCGGTAGAGCTGCGTGACCGCCCGCAACTGCGAGCCTCGCACCTGCGCGAGCTGGATTTCCTGAGAGAACAGCTGCTGGTCGGCGATGAGCACCTCCAGATAGTTCGACAGGCCCGTATCGTAGCGCGCGCGCGACAGCTGCACCGCGTCGCGCAGCGCATCGACGCCGTCCTCGATCTCTCTCCGGCGCTCGGCGAGCTTCTGGATCGTGACGAGCGCGTCGGCCACCTCACGGTAGGCGTTCAAAGCGGACCGCTGGTACTGGGCCAGGGCCTGGTCGAAACGGGCCTTCGCGGCCTCGTAGTTCCGCTTGATCCGGCCGCCGTTGAAGATCGGCTGGAAGAGGCCCGCACCGAACGACCAGACCGCCGAGTCGACGCTCATGAAGTCGGAGAGCGAGCTGCTCACCGTGCCCAGAGACCCGGTGAGGCTGATGGTCGGGTAGAACAGCGCTCTGGCCACCCCGATGTTCGCGTTGGCGGCGACGAGCAGGTGCTCGGCCTGCAGCACGTCGGGCCGGCGCTCGAGCAACTGCGCCGGCAGGCCGCTCGGCACCTGGGGCACGGCCTCGTCGTCGGCGATCGGCTTCCATCGGGCGACCGCCGACGGAGGCCGGCCGAGCAGCACGCTCAGCGCGTTCTCGGCGATGGCGATCTGCCGCTCGATGTCGGGGATCGCCGCGGCCGTGACGGCGCGGTTCGCCCTGGCCTGATCCACTTCCAGGCGGTTCGAGACGCCTCCCTTGAGCCGCCTCGTGTAGAAGTCCACCGTCTCGTCGTTCACCTTGACGGTCCGCCTGGCGATCTCGAGGGAGCGGTCCAGTTCCCGCAGATAGAAGTAGGTCGACGCGATGTCGCCCACGAGGGTGACCATCAGCGCCTTCCTGCCCTCCTCCGTCGCCAGGTACTGGGCGACGGCGGCTTCCCGCCCGCGGCGGAGGCGGCCGAACAGATCGATTTCCCACGAGAGCGAGCCGCTGAGCGCCCAGTTGCTGTAGGTGCGGTCGGGAACCTGCTCTTTGGACAGCTTCGGGTCCCCGACGCGCGACGCCTGTTCCTGCGAGGTGCCGAACCCGGCGCCAATCTCCGGATACAGATACGACTTCGCGATGCCCGCCTGCGCGCGGGCCTCCACCACGCGAGCCGAGGCGATCCGCAGGTCGAGGTTGTTCGCGACGCCGTCGCGGATGAGCGTCTGGAGGGCGGGGTCCTGGAACAGCTGCCACCAGGGCAGGTCGGCCGCCGACTCCGGTGTGGGAGCGGGCGCGGCATCGCGGTGCTGGACGGGCGGCTCCAGTTTCGGGCGCTCATAGTCCGGGCCCACCGTGCAGCCGGAGGCCATGAGGGCCAGGGCGGTGACGGCCACCGGGAGCGGGAGTGCGCGGAAGCGGTGGTGGGTGTGCATCAGTGGCCTCCCCCTTCCGTCGCGCCGGCGGCCGGTGGGCCGGTCTCGGGCGCCGGGCCCGGTTTGGATCCGGTCAGCTTGCCGACCAGGACGAAGAGCATCGGGATCAACAGGACGCCGAGGATGGTGGCGATGAGCATCCCGGCGAACACCGTCATGCCCATGACCTTTCGTGATTCGGCGCCGGCGCCGCTCGCCCGCACGAGCGGCGTCACGCCCAGGATGAAGGCGAAGGCCGTCATCAGAATCGGGCGGAACCTGAGCTTCGCCGATTCCATGGCCGCCGTCACGACGTCCTTCCCCTGCTCGTGCAGCATCTTGGCGAATTCAACGATGAGGATGGCATTCTTCGCCGCGAGGCCGATCAGCATGATGAGCCCGATCTGCGCGAAGATGTTGTTGACGTAGCTGTTGGAGGTGTGGCGCGCGAGCCAGAGGCCGAAATAGGCCCCGAACGCCGCGAACGGCGTGCCCAGCAGGACGCTGAACGGCAGCGACCAGCTCTCGTACTGGGCCGCCAGCACCAGGAAGACGAGCAGGATCGCGACGGCGAAGGTGGGCCCGGGATTCGGCGCCCGCTGCTCCTGGAAGGACATGTCGGCCCATGCGTAGCCCATGTCCGGGGACAGCGCTTCGGCGGCGACCTCCTCGAGGGCCTTCAGGGCCTGGGCCGAGCTGTAGCCTTCGGCCGGCACGCCCGTGATTTCCGCCGCGCGGTAGAGATTGAACCGGTTCGTGAACTCGGGCCCGGTCGTCGACCGCGTCGAGACCACGGTGTCGAGCGGCACCATGTCGCCCTTCGCGCTGCGCACGTAGAACAGGCCGAGCTGTTTCGGATCGGTGCGGAACTCGGGCTCGGCCTGGACGAAGACCTTGTAGACGCGGCCGAAGCGGTTGAAGTCGTTGACGTACGAGCTGCCGAGCAGTGCGCCGAGCGTCGTGTTCACGTCGGCGATCGGCACGCCGACCTTCAGCACCTTGCTGCGGTCGATGTCCGCGTAGACCTGCGGCACGTTGGCGCGGAAGAGGGTGCTGATGCGGCCGATTTCCGGCCGCTGCCGGGCGGCCTGGATGAACGCGGCCGCCTGCTCGGCGAGCCACTGCGGCGTGTGGCCGACGCGATCCTGCAGCTGCATCGTGAACCCGGCGCCGGTGCCGAGGCCCGGGATGGCCGGCGGCCCGAACGCGGCGACCACCGCCTCGGGCACCTCCTTCGCGAAGGCCGCGTTCAGCGCCCTGAGGATGCCATTCGCGTGCAGCTCGGCCGTGTGGCGTTCCTCCCAGGGCTTCAGCTGCACGAAGAAGAAACCCATGTTCGACGAAAAGGCGCCGGTCAGGAGGCTGAAGCCGCTGATGGTGTTATAGCCTTCCACGCCCTTGTTCGCGGCGAGGATCCGCTCGACCTTCTTCATCACGACGTCGGTCCGCTGGAGCGACGAGGCGTCGGGCAGCATCGCGTTCACCAGGATATAGCCCTGGTCCTCCTCGGGCAGGAACCCGCCCGGAATCCGGTCCACGAACCGGATGGTCAGGAACACGAGGCCGCCGATGAGGACGACGCTCACTACCAGCTTCCGGACCAGGAAGCCCGCGACGCCGAGGTAAGCGTTCGTGCCCGCGCCGAACGCCCTGTTGAACCCGCGGTAGAAGGGCGTCAGGAGCGTCTTCTTCCCCGTCGGCGCCTTCAGCAGCAGCGCCGAGAGCGCCGGCGACAGCGTCAGCGCGTTGAACGCGGAGAGGAGGACGGAGATCGCGATCGTGATCGCGAACTGCTGGTAGAGCATGCCCGAGATGCCGCCCATGAACCCGACCGGGATGAACACGGCCGCGAGAATCAGCGCGATGGCCACGACCGGCCCCGACACCTCTTCCATCGCCTTGAAGGTGGCCTCCTTCGGCGTCATGCCGTGCTCGATGTGGTGCATCACCGCCTCGACGACGACAATCGCGTCGTCGACGACGATGCCGATGGCGAGCACGAGCCCGAGGAGGGACAGCACGTTGATCGAGAAGCCCAGCAGCGGGAAGAAGATGAACGCACCGACGAGCGAGACCGGCACGGTCATCAGCGGGATCAGCGTCGCCCGCCAGTTCTGCAGGAAGACGAAAACCACGATGATGACGAGGACGACCGCCTCGATCAGCGTATGGACGATCTCGTTGATGCCCTCCTCGACCGGCAGCGTCGTGTCGAGCGAGACCGTGTACTCGAGGTCCCGCGGAAACCGCGTCGACAGCTCCTCCATGGTGGCCTTGATCTCCTCGGCCACCTCGAGCGCGTTCGTGCCGGGGATCTGGAACACCGCGAGGACCGCCGCCGGCTTGGCGTCGTGCCGGCCGACGGCGTTGTAGAGCTGCGTGCCGAGCTCGATGCGCGCCACGTCCTTCAGGCGGACCTGCGAGCCGTCCGGGTTCGAGCGCACGATAATCTCGCCGAACTCCGCCTCGTCGAGCAGGCGCCCCTGCGTCCGGACGGTGTAGGTGAACTCGGTCCCGGGGACGGCCGGCTGCCCGCCGAACTGGCCCGACGGCGACAGCGTGTTCTGCTGCGAGATCGCGTTGACGATGTCGGGCACCGTGATGCCGAGCCGCGCGATCCGGTCCGGCCTCAACCACACGCGCATCGCGTAGTCGGAGCCGCCGAACAGGTTGATCTGGCCGACGCCCTTGATGCGGGCCAGGCTGTCCTGGATGTTGATCGTCGTGTAGTTCGACAGGAAGTTGTTGTCGTAGGTCCCGTTCGGCGACTTGATCGACAGGACGAGCAGCGGGAACGCGAGCGCCTTCTTGACGGCGACGCCGTAGGTCTTGACCGACGCCGGCAGCTGCGGCATGGCTTCCGACAGCTTGTTCTGCGTCAGGACGTTCGCCATGTCGAGGTTCGACCCGACGTCGAAGCTCACCTTCAGGGTGAGCGTGCCGTCGTTGGCGTTGGTCGACTTCATGTAAATCGAGTTTTCGACGCCGTTGACCTTCTGCTCGATGGGCGTGGCGACCGCGGCTTCGACGTCGGTCGCGCTCGCGCCGACGAAGGTGGTGGTCACCTGCACCATCGGCGGGACGATTTCCGGGTACTGCGCGATCGGCAGCCCGGACATGGCCACGACGCCGAGCAGCACCGTGACGATGGAGATGACCATCGCCACGATGGGCCGGTTGATGAAGAAGCGGGCCATGGCTACTTCACCTCCGCCTTCGCGCCTGCCGCCTGAACCGTGGCAGCCGGCGCCTCGGCGGACTTCGTCTCACGCGGCGCCGCTTCGGCGTGGGCCGGCTTCGGGTTCACCGTGGCGCCCTCACGAAGCCGCTGGAGCCCCTCCACCACGACCCGTTCCCCCGGTTTCAGCCCTTCTTCGATCACCCAGAGGGTCCCCTCGCGCGGCCCCACCTTCACGGTGCGGAAGCGCACGGTGTTGTCGGCGCCGACCACCGCCAGGTTGTAGAGGTTCTGCAGCTCCTGCACCGCCCGCTGCGGCACGAGCAGCGCGTCTTTCTTCTGCTCGATGACGAATCTCACGCGGCCGAACTGGCCGGGCCGCACGATGCGCTCGGTGTTGTCGAACTTGATCTGCAACGCGATCGTCCCCGTCAGGGTGTCGACGTTGCGCTCGACGGCGTCCAGCCGGCCCTCGTGCGGATGCACGGTGCCGTCCGCCAGGATGAGCTGGATGGGCGTCTTCGCCCCCTGGACCGCCCCCTGCGCCCGCTCCTCAATGAAGCGCCGCGCCACCTTCAGATACTCCGCCTCGGCGATGCCGGCGCGGAAGAGGATCGGGTCGATCTGCGAGATCGTCACCAGCAGCGTGCTTTCGCCGCGCCCGACCAGATTGCCGGCCTTCACCTTCGTGGTGCCGATCAGGCCGTCGAGCGGCGCGGTGATCGTCGTGTAGCTGAGGTCGAACTCGGCCTTCTCCACCACCGCCCTGCCGGCGTCCACCTGCGCGGCGGCGGCGTCCCGCTGCGCGGTCGCGTTGTCGAGTTCCTGCTGGCTGACGGCCTGCTGGGCCGCGAGCGGCGTGAGGCGCTTCACGTCGTTGACGGCCTTCTCCAGCCTGGCCTGGGACGTCGCCAGGTTCGCCTTCGCGCTGGCGAGCGCGGCCTGGAGCGGCTTGGGGTCGATCCTGTAGAGGAGCTGCCCCTTGCGGACCAGCGACCCCTCCGTGAACGCCACCGTTTCGAGGAAGCCCTCGACGCGGGCCCGGATCTCGACGTCCTGGAAGCCCACGGCCTGGCCCACCAGCTCCATGTACACGGGCACGTCCCGCTGGATGGGCACCGTCACCAGCACGTCAGGCGGAGGGGGTGCGGCGGGCGGCGCCTCCTTGCTGCACGCCGATGCCGCCATGATGACGACGATACAGAACAACAGGCTCGCGTTACGTTTCATCTCCAGAACCTCGCTCACACAAGGATGGAACGACAGAACATGACCCGCCAGGCGACAGCGGGCATTCTACTGCACGGCACACCGGCCGACCCGGCTGGCGCCGGACTGGCTGCCCGTCCCGGGACACCCTTCATACCCTCGTCATCGAGAAGACCTGCGCTTTCCAGGGAGGCTCGTCGAGGAACAGCCCCCAGGTGTGCAGGTCGCTGCCGTCACGCACGTAGACGGCCTCACCGAGCAGATCCTGGAGACGCCAGCGGCCGCCCTCGAGGTCCCGGAACGGCAGCCGGACGAAGCACTGGCCGTGCACGGCGCCGGCGTTCACGGCCACGACCAGCCGGTCGTCGCCGCCCGACTGCCAGCTGAAGGCCACGTAGCTGTCCCACGTCTGATTGCCGTCCCAGGCGACCCCGCAGGGCAGCAGTTTCCACTCGCCACCGCGGACGGCCGGTCGCCTCAAGACGGCGAGCAGCCGATCGTAGAACGCCGTCGTCTCCGGATCGGCGGTCTCTTCAGGACCCCGGCAGAGGTGCGGAGAGATGCGCGCCATTCGCCCCTCGAACTGCCCCTGGTGGAAGAAGCGGAGCCCGGGAGCCAGGAAGGTGATGACGGCGGCGGCCCGGTGCGCGTCGCGGCTGAACGTCGCGGCGGCTCGGGGTTCGTCGTGGTTCTCGAGGAACCGCGCGAGCCGGTCCTGGAAGTCGAGCCCGGCCTGGAGGTGCTCGCGCACGGCGCGCGCGTGGCCCTCTCGAAGCCTGTCGTACAGCCGCTTGTCGTACGTGTAGTCGAACCCCTGCTGTTGAAGGGTCCACTCGAGGTCCCAGTAGACCTCCGCCATGAAGCAGAATCCCGGAGACCCCTCCCGCACGCGACCGGTCGCCGCCGGCCAGAAGTCCCGGGACCGCCGGCCCCACGTACGCTCGAACACGTCAGGCAGGACGAGCATGGCCATGTCGCAGCGGACACCGTCGCACTGGCCGGCGATGCGCTCCAGTTCGGCCGTCATCGCGTCCTGCGTCGCGGGGTTGCCGTAGTCGAGCTGCAGCGTGTCGGGCCAGCCCGGGAAGTACGGATCGCGGCCGTGCGCGAGCACCAGGTCGCCCGCGGCACACCTGATCCGCATGTAGTTCGCAGGGGCCCGGGCCAGGTCTTCGTCGGTGCCGGAGACGAAGTACTCCGGGTGGTCGTTCACCCACGGGTGATCGAGGCCGGTGTGATTGGGCACGAAGTCGAGCATCAGCCGCATGCCGCGGGCCGCGAGCCTCGCGCGCAGCCTGGCCAGGGCGGCATCGCCGCCGAGGGCTGCTGATACCGTGTAGCCGGTAATCGCGAAGCCTGATCCGGCGATGTCCTCTTCGCGCAGGTCGGGCAGCGTCTGCGCGAATTCCTGCCGCCACTCGGGGTTCGTGCGCGACACGCGTTGCCCCGCCGCGCCCGTGCGCCACACGCTCAGCAGCCAGACCCAGTCGAAACCCTGCGTGGCGAACCGGTCGAGGTCGGCGTCCGGCACGTCGTCGAGCGTGGCCGGGCGGCCCAACTGGCGCGACAGCTCCGTCAGCCAGACCCTGGTGTTGACCTGGTAGAGCGATGGATAGCGCGGCTCGAGCATGCTAGAACCTCACGCCGGCTCCCACCACGAAGGTGGGCCGGTCCGCGTCGGGGTTGAAGACATACGCCGTTACGTCCGCGGGTCCGAAGGAAACACCAGCGAAGAACCCTCGCTGGATGTCGAATTCCGTCTCGTAGGCTTTCGTCCGCTGAACCACCAGACCGAAGCGGCACCAGTCCGCCGGTGCGACCTCGAGCTCCGACCACGTGTAGAGGAAGCTGTCGGCCGAGCGGCCGGTGCTGATGACATACTCGGTCTCGCTCGAAAGCGCGAGCATGCGCCAGCCCAGCGAGCCTTTGTAGCCCGGCGCGATGCCAGCCGTGTTCCCGAAGACGGCGCCCACCATTGGCGTGATGTCCAGCGTGACCGTGTCGCCGACGCTGAAGTTATAGCCAATCCAGGCGGACCCGGTGTCGAGATCTTCGTAGTTGAAGCGCCCCTCGAGATGCAGCCACCCGCGGTCGGCCGCAAGCGTCGGCTGCACGTAGTTCGGGTCGTCCGGCAGGACGTACGTGTAGGCGGAGGCCGAGAGGGACCAGGCCTTCCCGCTCGTCGTCTGGGCCGAGGTGGCACCTCCAGAAACGAGGAAGGCGAGCGCCGCGAGGACCACCACTCTCATGATCGTCATCCTCCGAGCGCCATGGTGATGGCCACGAGGGTGGCCCCGAGTATGACCATCGCGATCCCCATGCGGATCGGGTGGTACGCGGTGAGGCGCCCGTAGGCGACGCCCGTCATGAAGAGCATGGCGACGGCGATGGCGTTGGAGACGCGCAGAGCCGGCATGGCGCTCTGCATGACGATGAACGGGATCACCACCGGGAAGGTGGACAGGAAGACCAGGAGGAACACCCCCGCCGCGCCGAGCCAGTCGCCTCTCGTCATGCCCGCGCGGGCGGGCGGTTCGGGCAGCCGCGTCAACCGCGCGTGCATCCGGTCGAGCTCCGCCGGCTCGAGCACCGACGCGACGACCGGCGGCAGAGCGGCCGCGAGGAGGGCGCGCGCCCGCTCCGGGCTGGCGGCGGCGCGCACGCTCCGCAATGTCGTCAACTGCCGGCTCCGTTCGGCCAGGCTGCCCATGAGGTACAGGATGGCGTCGATGATGCCCCAGGCCAGGTTGCATCCCACCGCGCCGACGAGCATCGCGCGCACGTCGTCGCGGCCCGCATCGGCGACGCTCAGCGACCCGGTGAAGGTGAGGACCATGATCAGGCCGAACAGCACCTCGGCCACGCGGTCGACCGGGTCCAGCGCGCGCCTGGACGGCGCTGGAGGGCCCTGCGGGACCGGTCTCGTCAACATGCGGTCGGCTCCAATCCGGATCGTGGCCGCGTCACTGCATGCGGGGCGGCAGCAGGTACAGCGTCATGGCGAACACGGCGTAGACCATCAGCAGCAGGGTCCCGACGAACCACGTCGAGCGGCCGCCGCTGGTGAGCGTCGTCGCGGTCATCGTGGCGACGAGCATCATCAGAACGGCGCCCGGCCAGAACTGCAGGCCCATCGGCGCCGGGCCGAGCACGTAGCTGACCAGCACGAGCACCGGCGCGACGAAGAGCGCGATCTGGGCGGCGCTGCCCAAGGCGATGCCCACGCTCAGGTCGAGCCGGTTCTTGCGTGCCCCGGAGAAGGCCGACGCCATTTCGGCCGCCCCGCCCACCAGGGCCACCACGACGAAGCCCACGAAGGCCGGTGTCATGCCCATCTGCAGCGCGGCGCCCTGCACCGACTCGACGAAGATCTCGCTGACCAGCGCCACCAGCAGCGTGACGCCAGCCAGCGTGGCCAGCGCCAGGCCCATCGGCCATGGCGCTTCCGCGCCGGCGCCTCCGTGCCCGGCGCTGGCGAAGAACTCGCGGTGCGTCTTGAGCGAGAACAGGAGGCCCAGGCCGTAGGTGGCGATGAGCAAGATGGCCAGGCCCACGCTCAACGGCCCCGTGATCGCTGCCACCTCCGGCGAATCGGCGCCGGCGATGGCCGACGGCACCAGCAGCGCGACAGTGGCCAGAAACAGCAGGCTGGCCTGGAGGCGCGCCCCGGCCTTGTTGAACTCCTGCACGTGGTGCTTGAGGCCGCCCAGCAGGAACGACGCGCCGAGCATGAACAGGGTGTTCGCGACGATTGCGCCGGCGATGGACGCTTTCACCAGCATGTACTGCCCGGCTCGGAGGGCGGCGAGCGCGATGACCAGTTCGGTCAGATTGCCCAGCGTGGCGTTGAGCAGGCCGCCGGCCGCGTCGCCCGTCTTGGCCGATACCGATTCGGTCGCGTGGCTGAGCAGCGCCGCCAGCGGCACGATGGCCAGGACCGACAGCGCGAACAGGAGTGTCTCCGCCTCGGGCGCGAGGCGGCTGGCCACGAACACCACGGGAACGAAGGCCAGCAGCCAGAGCAGCGGTTTCTTGCGGATCTCAGTCAGCAGTGGCTTCACGCAGACCTCCCGCTGACCTGCTCGCGGACCATCCTGGCCTCGAGCCGCCCCTTGGGCGTCTGCAGCGCGTCTTCGGCGGTGGTCCGCGCGAAGAGATCGAGGAGGCGCGCAATGAGGCCCGTCCACCCCGTCTGATGGCTGGCCCCGAGCCCGGCCCCGTTGTCGCCGTGGAAGTACTCGTAGAAGAGGATCAGGTCGCGCCAGTGCGGGTCGTCCTGGAACTTCGCACAGCCGCCATACACCGGCCTGCGGCCGTTGGCGTCTCTCAGGAAGCTCCCCGAGAGCCGCCTGGTGAGTTCCGCGGCCACCCCGAAGAGCGTCATCCGGTTGCCGGACCCGGTCGGGCATTCCACCGTGAAGTCGTCGCCGTAGAAGCCGTAGAGGTTGAGGAGCCCCCGGATGATCAGGCCGTTGACCGGCATCCACACCGGCCCGCGCCAGTTCGAGTTCCCGCCGAACATCCCGGTGTTGGATTCCGCGGGAAGGTACTCGACGCGGTACTCCTGCCCGCCCGTATGGAAGACGAAGGGATGGTCGAGGTGGTAACGCGACAGCGAGCGGATGCCGTGGGGGCCCAGGAACTCCTGTTCGTCGAGCATGTACCCGAGGATGCGCTCCAGCTTGCTGCGCGTGATGGGCGAAAGCAGCCGGCGTCCTGCGTACCCCGCGAAGCCCGTGTCGGTCGGCGCGACGTGGGCGACGACCTCCGGGTGGCGCTTCTTGAACAGTTCGATGAGCGCCGTCAGCCTGGGATGCTGCTTTCCGACGTTGGCCTCGAGCACCGTGCTGGCGCAGAGCGGCAGCAACCCGACCATCGATCGGACTTTCAGCCGGAATGCCTCGCCGCCGGGCAGCCGCAAGACGTCGTAGTAGAAGCCGTCCTGCTCGTCCCACATGTCGTCCTGCTGCTCGCCGGCCTTGTCCATCGCGTAGGAGATCCAGATGAAGTTCTCGAGGAACTTGAAGGCGACCTCCTCGTACACCGGGTCATGGTCGGCGAGGATGATCGCCATCTCGAGCATGTTCTGGCAGTAGAAGGCCATCCACGCCGTGCCGTCCGCCTGCTCCAGCGACCCGCCCGTGGGCAACTGGGCGCTGCGGTCGAAGACGCCGATGTTGTCCAGTCCCAGGAAGCCGCCGGCGAAGACGTTGCGGCCCTGGGGGTCCTTGCGGTTCACCCACCAGTTGAAGTTGAGCATCAGGCCCTGGAACGAGCGCTCCAGGAACGGGACGTCCTCCCGGCCGAGGTTCTTCTCGACCTTGTAGAGGAAGAGCGTCGCCCACGCGTGCACCGGGGGGTTCACGTCGCTGAAGTTCCACTCGTACGCGGGCATCTGCCCGTTGGGGTGGCTGTACAGGCTGCGAAGCATGAGCAGGAGCTGCTCTTTGGCGAAGTCGAAGTCCACCAGCGACAGCGACAGCGTGTGGAACGCGAGGTCCCACGCCGCATACCAGGGGTACTCCCACTTGTCGGGCATCGAGATGACGTCGCCGTTCAGCATGTGGAACCACTCGGCGTTCCGGGCCGCGCGCGTTCTGCCGCCGGTGAGCGGATGGGCGTCGTGCTCCTTCAGCCAGCGGTCCAGGTCGAAGTGGTAGTACTGCTTCGTCCAGAGCATCCCGGCGAGCGCCTGGCGGTGGACGCGCCGCTCGTCCTCGCCGAGCGCGCGGGGGGAGATCCGTTCATAGAACTCGTCAGCGTCGGCGATCTTCTGGCGGAACGCGTCCTCGAAGGCGGCGCCGAACGGCTTGCCCGCCGCGCCGGCGGCCAGGCGAAGGCGGATGGTCTCGCAGCCGCCGCCGGGCACCTCGACGATGTAGCGGGCCGCCGCCTTGGTGCCGGTCTTCGCGGGGTTCACGGCGCCCTGCTCGCCCGCGACCACGTAGCGGTGGAACGCGTCCTTCACGTACGGCGTCGCGCTGGACGAACCCCACAGCCGCTCGTTGTTCGTGTCGTTCTCGGTGAACAGCAGCTCCGGCGCGCCGTCGCACGAGAGAGTGAAGTCGCCGAGTTCGGGATGGGACGCGACCACCGCGCCGCGCTCCTCGCGCAGGACCGGTCTGGGGTCTGCGTCTCCCCACGACCACGTGTTCCTGAACCACAGCGTCGGCAGCAGATGCAGGCGGGCGGCCTCCGGACCGCGGTTGTGGACCGACACCCGGATCAGGATGTCGTCCGGCCCTGCCTTGGCGTACTCGACGAAGACGTCGAAGTACCGGTTGTCGTCGAAGATCCCCGTGTCGACCAGCTCGTACTCGAACTCCTCCCGCGACCGCCTCCCGTTCGTCTCGACGAGGTCCGCGTACGGGTACTCCCGCTGCGGATACTTGTACAAGTACTTCATGTACGAGTGCGTCGGCGTCGAGTCGACGTAGAAGTAGTACTCCTTGACGTCCTCGCCGTGGTTCCCCTGGCTGTTGGTGAGACCGAACATCCGCTCCTTCAGGATGGGGTCGCGCCCGTTCCAGAGGGCAAGGGCGAAACAGAGGCGCTGGCGGTCGTCCGAGATTCCTCCGAGACCGTCCTCGCCCCATCGGTAGGCCCGGGAGCGGGACTGGTCGTGCGTGAAGTAGTCCCAGGCGTTGCCGTCCTGGCTGTAGTCCTCGCGGACCGTCCCCCACTGCCGCTCGCTCAGGTAGGGGCCCCACTGCTTCCACGGAATGCCGGCCTCGCGGGCGTCGTTCAGCCGCTTCTGCTCGGCGCAGTCCTCGAACGAAGGTGTCGATTGCGGTGTCTTGGCAGTCATTCCAGGTGCCTCCCGGGCCACGATGTGAGCTACGCCTCAGGTTTCGTCTTCGATGCACGTACGCCCGCGACGGAGATTCGGCGGCGGCGGAGCGGCCACGTCATCCGCATGATCGGCGAGTGCTAGTACTGGATGAAGCACCGCTGGATCTCCCCGGGGTCCTTCGTCTTGGTCAGCGCCAGGCGCAACAGCACTCTCGACTTCTGCGGATTGAGTCCCATCGACGCCACGAAGGCGAGCGCATCGTCATCGAGTTCGACGTTGCGGCCGACCAGGCCCGTGGCCACACGCGTCGAGCGCACGCACACGACGCCCTTCTTCGCCTGCGCCGCGAGCGCCTTGACGGCCGGCGCCGTCAGGTTGCCGTTGCCCACGCCCGCGATGACCATGCCTTTCGCCCCGGCCGCGGCGGCCGCGTCGATGAGCGCCCCATCCATGTTTTCATGGGCCATGATGATGTCCACGCGCGGCAGCGCCGTGACGCCGTCGAGCGAGAACTCCGACTCGAAGGTGTGTCTGCCGACGGGCCCGCGGTAGAACTCGGCGGCCCCGTACGCCACGGTGCCGATCAGGCCGCGCAGCGGCGACATGAAGGTCTGCACTGCCGTGGTGCTCGTCTTCGTCAGCGACGACGCGCCGTGGATCCAGTCGTTGATGACGACGAGCACGCCGCGCCCCACGGCGTCCTGGTTGGCGGCCACCGCCACGGCGTTGAAGAAGTTGAGCGGGCCGTCGGCCGACAGCGCCGTCGACGGCCGCATCGACGCCGTCATCACGACGGGCTTCTTCGACTTGACGACGAGGTTGAGGAAGTAGGCCGTCTCCTCGATCGTGTCGGTGCCGTGCGTGATGACCACGCCCGCGACGTCGGGCATCGCCACCAGCTCGTTCACGCGCTTCGCGAGCTTCAGCCACACCTCGTCGTTCATGTCCTGCGAGCCGATGTTCGAGATCTGCTCCCCGCGCAGGCTGGCGAGCTTCTTCGCCTGCGGCACGGCGGCGAGCAGCTGCTCGACACCCACCTGGCCCGAGGCGTAGCCTGCCTGCACATCGCTGGCGGCGGCGCCCGCGATCGTGCCGCCCGTGGCGAGCACGACGATGGTCGGCAGGGCCGGTTTCGCCTGCGGCGCGGCCGCCCGGAGATCTCCTGGCGCAATCAGAAGCACGCACACGACGAGCGCGATGACCGTGGCTAGTCGCTTCAACATGATGAGGTCTCCTACCTGGTCAGCATGACGATGACGGGGCCCCACGCGGTCAGCAGGATGTTGCCGATCGCGTACGGCACGGTGTAGCCGAGGACGGGAAGCTTGCTCTCGGCTTCGTCCTGGATCGAGCGCAGCGCGGCGGTGACGGTGCCCGCTCCCGAGCAGGCACCGAGCAGAATCACGGGGTTCATCTTCAGGACGTATTGCCCGAACAGCAGCGCGGTGATGTGCGGCGTCACCGCGACGACGAACCCCACGAGAAGCAGGCTCGGCCCCATCTGCCGGAGGCCGGCGACGAAGCTCGGGCCGGCGCTGAGGCCGACCACGCCGATGAAGACGGCGAGCCCGACCGTGTCAAAGACCCAGAGGGCGGGCTCTGGAATCCGCCCGAACGTCGGCCTGACCGACCGCAGCCAGCCGAACACCAGTCCCATGATGAGCGCGCCGCCGCTCGCCGTCAGGCTCAGCGGCAGCGTGCCGACCATGAGCGTCAGCGATCCCAGCAGCCCGCCGGCCAGAATGCCCAAGCCGACGAAGACGACGTCCGTCTCGCTCGACGGCCGTTCGATGTAGCCGAGCGCGCGGCCCGCCCGTTCGACGTCCGACCTCGCGCCGGCAAGGCGGAGCAGGTCGCCGCGGTTCAGCACGGTGTCGGGTGCGAACGGGATCTCCTCTCCGCCGCGCACGAGTGTCAGCAGCACAATGCCCCGGCCGTGTTCCGCCGCG
>Ga0105097_10000406_pt1 | contig 19513 bp, 23 predicted proteins | sample PPLLak12cMay2015_FD_87035 | JGI IMG/M metagenome (GOLD analysis project Ga0105097, IMG submission 87035) | Freshwater sediment microbial communities from Prairie Pothole Lake near Jamestown, North Dakota, USA - PPLs Lake P7 Core (1) Depth... | ecosystem: Environmental > Aquatic > Freshwater >...
AATTGAAGTCGATCTGCACAAATCCAGTACGTGGCCTACGCTCGTTAAGTAACGGATTGTACACGACAATAGGATATTTTAAATGAATCATGGCTCCGTTGCGAGCAGTATTTTCTACTCCGTATAATTCTACTAAATTTTCTTTAAGGGCAAAGGGCCCGTATCCCCACCACCTATCATCTAGAACAACATCTATATCACCCGAATATTCACTCTTTCCCGTTGATCCCATTGTGTAGTCATTTAGATCAAACGGAAACTCCAACTCGGTTGATAGTTTAGTTAGCGTTGGTTTAATTTCGGAAATATGAATAGTTCCGCAGCCCGGAACGGCTGCACCGCCTTCGTTTTCGGGCGGTGTTTTATATTTTAGTTTCATTATTTAATTAGATCGTTTAGGCTTATATCAATCTTTGATAGGAGATCGTCGTAATGTTTACGGCTCTTCATTCCCTTTTTCCATGATTGAATAACTTGATTCTTAATACGAGTTATGTTGATGTCGGTGCCAGCTCTGGTACTAATCATACCAAGTATTTTCATATACTGGTCTGCCTTTAGTACATCATTCAGTGTTACAATCTCATCAATTCTCATTTATGATTCGCCTTCTCTTCGATGCAAATGCCTCGAGTGTCCTTTGATGTACAGGATCACTGTAGACAAATATACGATCAACATACGGTACTGTCAATCTATATCTCTTCCTTGCGTTTTTATATTTATCAAGATAGGCGCTGAGATCATCGGGAGATATATCAGTTGTTAGTTCATCTGTATTTCTTACTTTCCAATAGAACTGCTGAACTTCCCTAAAAAGATCTTTATCGACCAATTTGAATCGTGTTCCGTTAGGGTGGGTAAAAACAACTCCCTCAATAAATCCATTTGATGGTCCGAGACAACTAGGGCGGCATCGAACAATATGCTTTAGCAACTCCGACTTTATTAATAAACAATGTGAGTGATCGAGGATCCTTGCTCGATCTCTTACATCAGAGACTATCTTTTTAGGAAATCCCAGTCCCGATATTTTTCCTAAATGTATAGATAAAACATCCCTGTATGGCATATTAAGTAATAACTCATTAGTTCCTAAAATTGCATCATATTCAGATCGCAACCTATCTGCAATAGGTTTTAATAAGTCGATATCAATGTTCCACTCGGGTACTTTAACAATATTCCAGATGGTCTTTTTATCGACAAAATTTACGTTAACCCCATCGTTTGTCTCGGGGACTAGAAGTTCTGCGAAAATACTCTTTCCACTAAATGCAGCATTTAGACAATCAATATCAGGAGTACCGAGTGTCGGTCTAAGAAATATAATATAGTTCGTGTCAGCTGAGTATTCAACTACATTGGGTAAAGCACCATAAAGAACTTCAATCTCAATTTGATCGCCTGTCTTCATTCCCGAATCTAATAAAAGATCCTTGCAGGACTGAAGTACAGAATGCGCCTTTCTGCGATATGTGTTGTGAAAATCTAACTCATAATTATCGACATTGTATACTCTAGCACCGCCTTTAGTCTCTCTGCTGGTGTAAAATCCGCGCTCATCAAAACCAACCAATAATTGGGAACCGTCAACTTTTTCGGTTGCTGTATACTGGTCTATGTTTTCTAAAAAATGTATGGTTTCTTCTGGCTTTAAATCTTCAAAATGCTTTATACTCATTTTTTCTTTCGGCCTAACTGTGTCTGTTCGTATTCTTTTATAAGTTGAAGTCGATTCGACCGCTCTTCTTGTAAAATTCTTGTAAAGATAAATCTAATATTCTCGGTAGTTGTATTCTTACCCAAACCTAATTCTTCGGCAAATTCCTGTCGCATAAAAGCAATTAATGTATCTGAGAGGTTATTCTTTTTAGCATAGCTAGCAATCTTCGAAACTGCTTCGCTAGCTACTGGCTCCTCATAGCTGTCAGGATCTTCGCTGTCGCCAAATACTTCCTTAAAAACAGAATTAATTTCTTTTTCACTAAAACCGTGTCCGTATAGTATACGCTCTATATCTCGTAAGTCATCCGAGAATCCGTCATCCTTCCAGGCCTGTTGGAGATCGTTTATATCAATCTTATCTTTCCTAAGCCCCTTAAATACTTTCCCAAGCCCGGAGGGACGGCTGCGAAGATCAACAGCACCCTTAAAAATAGCCTTAACATCCGGTGTGTTGATTTGCGTTTCGTTTATGTTACGCATCTGTCAATAACCTCCATAGAGCTTTTCTTTGTGCAGGAGTCATTGTATCGCGTATAACTCTCTTTAATCTCCTAACATCTTCTAATTTTTTTAATTCCGCATCATCGGCATTGGCTTGCGCTGGTGGGCGCCCTGGGCTGCGTGTGTTTTTCTGCGGTGCAGATTTTCCCGAAAGCAGTATAGAGAAAATAGACTCTACATCGCTTTCATCAAGGTCAAGAGATGTATTATCGCTTAATGCTTCGTTAATATCCCTAAAATCAATATCCTCGGCATCGTCTTTACTGTATTTTTTCTTTACAGGTATCGGTTTATTATTGGGAATCTGCTTCGGACGCTGTTGAGGTTGCATAACAGGACCGACTGCTGTGCCGGGCTGTTTACCGGGAAGTGCCGGTTGATTCTTGCTCTGTGCTTTCCTTGCAAGAACCATATGAATAGCATTACCTACCTCTTCTTCATTAAAGTCTGTTTTTAATTCTAAAAACCGCGTAAGATCATCAATTGTGACCTTCTTTTTATAATTAAGTTTTCCTGTAGATGGATCGGACTGTAGAGCTACAATCTTATTATTCTTTAGATATTGAATCCATTCGCGTGTTAATTTTGATTTATCAATTGCCATCGGGATCTTCGTCTCCCTCGAACCCCGTCTTGATTCGTTTTACCATTCGTGTAAAACGATTAGGATCAGCACCACGTATGCTAGAAACAAAACGCTTTTTTAATATTTCAGCGTCGCTTGGAGAAAAGGACTCGTCGATGGACTCAAGCAGATTTATTGCCGAAACTATAATATGCTGCGCCCTTGCTTCTATTAGTTCTTCTTTGCTTTTTTGGGGGACATAGGCGCTAATTTCTTCAAGAATTGAACGACTTCTGCGGTTAATGGACAATTTATCTACTCCAATTGCGTTTAACTATTTATCAGTCATTCCAATATTTTATCTTCTCTTTAAGAAAGCCCTGACACTAGCTGCACCTTCAAGTGGATCAACTTTTGTCTCATTCTGAGTAAATTTCGTAATTTCGCCGGATTTAGTATCTAATTTCTCTCCGGCCCTTATGACACTCTTCTTTTTCAGCTGTTCGTAAATATCCTTAGAGGTAGCAGTAATGGCATTATCATCGCCTTCCTCGAGATCAGAAATTCTAAGACTCTTATTATTGAATGCCAGATCGACTTTAGATCCTACTCCAGAGCTCGAACGTGTTTTCATAAACTGAATTTGATATCGACCGCCTTCCTTCATTGCTGCACTTGTAAAAATACCAATAACATTATCTGCTGTATTAACTTTAGAAATACCACCTGCAATATGACTTGGATCAAATTCAATCTCTTCATACGACCCGCGGTTCAACTGAGAAGCTGAAACAGTTATCATGTCGAGTTCTACCGCAAGATTACGTAATTCTTCAGTGACGTACTTGTCCTTAACGAATAAGTTTTCAGCAGAAATCTTTTTACTCATCGGTGACATGAGATCTAAGTAATCAACAAGAATTGCATCAACTCTCTTTCCCGAATGTATCTCGTATTCCTTAATGAATGCTCTAAGATCGTTTGTTGTACAACCGTTAGGCATCTGTTTAATACGCAACGAACCCTGATGCTTTTGCTGCGTCGCCCTAATTTTCATATGGACGTCTTCGATGTTACGCATAACTTCTCGTGTTTCGTAACCAGTAATCATTGCATCAACCCGCATTGCACATAGTTTTTCACTAAGTTCTAAAGATAGATAAACTACATTAAGCCCAGCCATTGCCCAGTTAACTGCAAGGTTCTGCAAGAATAACGATTTACCTGCACCCGACTGTCCTGCAAAGATTGTAATTTCGCCGCGATTTAATCCGCCGAATAGCTTATCATCTACTGTTTTCCATCCTGTCGAACATTGTCCTTTATTCTCTCTAAGTGCTTCCAATCTAGATTTGGGATCGGCAAAATAATCGAGTCCAAGGTCTTTAACTAATGCAATCTGCACTGCTGCCTTAATTGTTGCCTCTACCTCGCCATATCTACCCTGATCTAACATTTCGGGAGATGCCAAGATTGCGTCTCTAAGTGCCTTGTGTTTACAGAACTTCTCGAATTCTCGTAGGAACCAATTATCATGCGTGGCAGCTTCAACCTCCATGATTTTTATGTCTTTCTTGGTGACTGCCTTAATTTCTTCTAGAGAAGGAATTATAGAGAAAGCTGTACTATATCCCTCAATAAAGGCAACCGTATCTCTATTTTGCTTATCGTCAAAATATCCCGACTTAATAATGCCTTTACAGCGGACAAACAGATCCTTATTACTCATCATAAAACTGATGAATAGGTCCTCTATGTCCTTACTATAATCATTAATTTCGCTGGCGTCGTCTCTGTCGCTCATTTTGTTCTATGTTCCATCTCAATTTGATCTTATCTTTGCCCGATACAGCAGACGAGATTACAGAATGTGTTGTAAGCAATCTACCATACTTCTCTGCTGCCTTTGCGGCATCCTTGATGTTGACGTCCCACTTAGGAAAGGACACTGACCAGTCGTTCTCAATGGCTACCTCGACTAAATCACGACCTTTCTTATCCCTGTCTGGACAGACGATTACCTGTTTCTGTAAACGATTAATAATGTCAACCTTCGTCTGACCTATCTCTCCTAATATACTTATGCCATCGATAACCCATGCGTCAAGCACACCTTCGGTTACGAGAGCGTATTTACGAGACCATGCTTGTTGATGATCCAGATTATAGACAAAGTCCGGAGGGCATTGCTGATAGTATTTGGGTATGGACTTGTCTGGTACGTCGTAATAGAGCCTTGCTGTAAATCCTACTGTTTTTCCTTTATAATAATAAGGAATTATCAATCTCTGATGTAGATTGTGTTCAGTTGACGGCGACCAAAAGAATTCGGATAAATCAACTAATTTTCTGTCTAGTGCATAAGTGGCTACATTTAAGAATTCGGGGTCATCAAGCCCGGCTTCTAGCCAATCAGATATAGACAGAGAATCTTTTGGAAGTTCTACAGATTTCCATCGTTGGAACAATGACTTGAATCTGCTTTCCTTATCTTCCTCAGTTATCTCTCCGTCACCCTCTCGTATACCGTGAATTTGATTCTTCTGCTTAAATATCTCAAATTCAATTTTCTTAATAAAATCTTCATTAATATTAAGTTGATGTAAGAAAAACTTAAATGCTTTTGATAATTCCTTACCTTCGGTATATCCGGCAGAGAATCCACAATTAAAGCAATTCATTGCTATAGATTGTGGATTAAATTGAATACCGAAGCGATTGCGAGTATCCTTACCGTGACCCTGAGTGTGGCAAAGCATACAATGGCGCTTATACCAACCTTTAGGTGCAGGCTTTAGACTACCTATGTTTTGTCTAATCGCATCTGTGAGGACATCTATAATCATTGAACAACTATAACAGATTCTCTAGAGAAAATCAATTATGTTCGAACGATTAGCTTTGCCATAATACCGGGATCTAAGACTTCCTGCGAAGGAAAGTATCTAAACTTCAGCCACATGCAGTTCGCAGAAAATGTCCATGCCTGTGTTCCTGTATAGCCGAAGAACTCAACATCTTGTGACATCGATGATGGATAAATTTTAAACCATCTTTTATCATTAAGATATGGGTCCGGTGTTTCTTCTAATGTACCCCAGATTTCGAGAATTCCTGTAAAGTTTTCGGTATAGGTTGAGAACGACTGTACCGATTCCTTATGATTTAGGACGCGACCTCCCGGGATTCTCCCTGTATAGAAGCATGGTCGAGGACCCGCCGTTAATGGTGATAGAATATCGGGTGTCCAATCTGCTGGTAGCAATGTTACACTCGGGACTGGAGATTTCAACGCCTGTTCTGTAATTTCAATCTCCATAGACACATTATCGTCATAATCGCTATATAACGGCTTTTCAATATAGTAGTCAGGAACGTTTACTACAAATTGCTCAGTCCTAACCAATACCATAGTATAAAGACCGGCATGAATATCGGTAATGTCGCCACTGTTAAGTTCAAGTGTAATAAGGCCTTTTGCTGGGCCCAGCCTGCAAAGCTTCTCTAAAACGACTGTCCTATTATCGGGATCAATAATTCTTGCATATACTTGTTCATTACAAGTAATATCTACCGGTACACGGTCTGGACCTAATACTCTAAAGATTACTTTATTGTCAATGCCCTTGTGTGCCTTAATTGGATTTTTGTTCATCGGTCCGTTATCCTTGCATGAGCAGAAGGTATCTCCCACAGCTAGAAGCTGGCGAACATGATCATAAAGAAACATTTTGTGAAAAGTGATGTCCATTATACCTACCTTTTGTATATTTATCACTAAGAACATCAAAAAAAGTTTCAGCCTATCATAAAGTTCATAAATAAGGAGTATGATAAATTTAGAAGAAATTAAAGAAAAATTCCCTTTTCTCAGTGGAATACGATGCCAAACCCACGAATATATTGGCATTATTCAAAATTCTGACGATAAAATTATAAGCTTCTACGATTATGAGTCTATACGCAGCCCCGAAGAAAAGATTATTTTTCTTGAACACGGGGAAACATGGTGGTGGGAAAGCAACAGATTGTTGCCTATCAACATTTTCCTACAAGGGCAAATGCAGCAATTTAGATACTGCATGAAAACTATAGTGAATAAAGACGTAGAAATTATGTTTGGTTCAATTACTAGCCTAAACAACATAATGAAAAAGCGAATTAAGAAACGTCAGATCCAGCTGATTAGGCGAACGGACTAGTCCTTAGACATCTTCTCTATCAGTAAATTTAGGTTCACGATTATAGCAATTGCATACGCAATCCCGTGACCTCGTTTAAACTGGTATGCATCGTCTCCCTCAATTTTTACCCAAACGTTCTTCTTAATGCTTTCCCACGTGTGCTGCTGTAAATAAGCCTTAGCTGGCCTCATAATTGCTAAGATCATTGCCAAATCTTCTACAGACTTAGGTTTGAACTTTACCAATAGATTACTATGCCCCTTTAAGTGGAATAACTGATCTGTAACTTCTTCATATTCAAAGAAATCCCACGGCGGTTCCGTGTTCATTAATGTTAGAAGATGTTCCTCGCTTTTAATGCCTTCGTACATATTGACATTAAGAAAATCAATCTTGAAATATCCGTAATCTCTTGCAATACGGTGATCTAAGGTCGAAATATTAGTTGTTGGGTCTCTAGGGATATTCTGGAAGAATACCCCTGTATTGTGCTTTTCAAAATTACCATTGGGTCGGTCGATTCGACCAAAGATACACTCAATCCCCTCGAGAATTTTATCTCTTCCAAAACAATCGATATCGACGTCAGTTGTGACTTTCTTCAATTCTTAACATCCTTTCGACTGTAGTTTCAAATCGTTCTGCCCCGAATGTAATGCAGAATGCCAATGCATCTCCTTCATCCTCGAAAGAAAGAACACCCGTAACCCAGTCATGTGATATACGATCTAATATTTTGCGTTCTAGCATCCAGTCACCTATCTGATTAACTCCCACTCTGTGCGGTAGTTTAACGGTAATCGGAAGTTTCATAGTCCTGCCTGTTCCAACACAGTTCGAATGTATTCTACATCGTCTTCGGACTTCTTAAATTTCTTCATCCAAAATCCGGGCTCAATTACACCACCAATCATCTTAGCGTGATCTTCATTAAACTGCGACATTAAATTATCGCCCGTTGATGCCAGGTATAAAACCCAGGGACTAACTCTTCCTGTTCTTATAAGATATGCAGCCTCATTCGGGGAGATCTTATTAAAGAAATCTTTAAATTGAACATTATTCTCAGTACACCATTTAAGAATTTCTTCTATAGTTCTTTCCACTGCGCTATCTGCAGGCTCTTTCTTAACAAGATCTTCGACGTATACATCGTATACAAAATCTTTTGTCCAGTCTTTTAGCTTGACACCATTTAAAATAACGTAGTCTATGTATTTCTCAATATAGATTGGTCTTAGATTATCTAAATGACTTCCAAATTTAGCAAAGTCTATATAATACGGGCTGTTTATGAACTCCTCTACTGTCTTTAGCTTTTTAGAATTCATAGTCAGCGAATAGAAGCGTTGAAACGCCCTAAGACCGAATCTGCTTGCAGAAGAATTTACATCCATATGGCGACGCTTCTTAACACACATATGAGTGTTTAGAGTAGTCTCCCTGTGAAACTTTGCTCCGCAGAACTTGCAGGCGTATTTTTGCTCCATTACTTTCTTTGCCAACAAGGCTTACTTTCCTTTTTCAGTCTTAAAAAGGTCATTTATGTATTTGTCGTCGTGGCCATTATCTCTGAAAAATTGCTTTAACTCTTCTTCAGAATTAAGCTGCAAAAGCAACTCAAGATCCTCGTCTTTTATTAACGGGAAATATGTTGTTATTGCTTCTTCTATTCGATTTTTCTTAAGTCCCTTAGGTGGTGCAATCCAGGGATGATACTGCTTCTTCTTTGTGCCACACATCGCGAGTAACTTCCACTGAAGTTCGGGATGCTTAGATAATGCGTTGAAATTATTATTTACTAAATCATTAACCATCATTAGGTGATGTTCGGTGTCTCCCTGAGACGAACTCATGAATCTCATCAACACCCATATTCCGATTTCTTTTTTGTGTTCGTCGGATAGATCCCTATAAAAATTCTTGTTACAGAAATCCATTGCTGGCAATTCCATATCTAGCGTTAAGGTGCTTGCCTTCTTCTTTGGCTTCTCTTCTACTATTTCTATTGCATCAGGATTCATTTCAAAGAATCCACTTAGCCAATCCGATACTTCGTTACTCATATTCCTAACCGACTTTTATAATGTAGACGACTTTCGGAATGCTCCTCTGGAGACCTATTAACACAAAGCCCACCGTCGTATAACATTGGTTGGCCTATCCAAGATAACCAGTCGCCAACTCGCAATTCCTTAAATTCATTACTCAAAGAGTGCTCCAATATCAATAACATCCGGTAACTTACTTGTTTCTTTAACAAATAAAACACAATCAGGATAAGGTTTATCCTCGACAGGTACAACAAGAATATTACCGTTCTTTAGTTTTGGAAAATACCATTTTACCTCAGCGTATACATTCGTAATGTTTATCTCTTGTGGTCTGGGAACCATATGTCGTAATGGATTGAATACCATTGTATGGAATCCACGATCATTAAGACTTGTTAAAGGCATTAACTCTAAATCGCTATACTCCTGGTCACAAACAAGTATGGACCAGTCTAACGGCATTTGGACTGTATATTTCCCAATCTTCAATACAACCGCGGGTGCATAGAAACTTTCTAAGAAGATAAGTGGGATAAAAAAATAATCAGGATTTTTAGGATCTGAATAATCTAGTACACAATATCTAATATCCTCAATTTCATTTGGAATCTTATCCAAATTATATGCTTTGTTTTCATTTGTTAGTATATTCATCTAAGTCCTATTTGTTTTCTGTGTTCTTGCCAATCTTTTTCCATTTGCTCTGCACTCTTTCGCATTACAATTCTGCCAATAGGTATCATCTGTGGATCAATATTACACTTAATTAAGTAATCACATAACATATTTTCAAATCCCAGATGTCTAATAGACATAAATGTTATTGTTATGTCAGTATCAGAATCCTCTTCATATAGTATTGTCATTAATTCACGTACCGGTTCGACAGTATATCTTGGTTCAAATTTCAGAACAAGACTATTTGCCTTCGCAAATATCTCTATCAGAGACAAGTATCCCCAGGAAATATTTGTGTATACAGTTCTCAATATTGCACCTTCTTTATAGTGTACGGATATTCTGCCTCTGTATAAAACTTCTTACGCTTTGTCAAATGCCGCTTAGAAAATTTACAATTTGAACATACATCATATACATTCACGAAATCCTTATCAGGTGCAACTCTAATACCTCTACCGATACTTTGAATTACCCTGACGAAGCTTTTTCCAGCCTCAAATAAGACAAGGTTAAAAATACGAACAATGTTAATGCCTGTAGACGCCACACCATACGTGGCTATAATAACCTTCCCGTCAACCTCCTGGACTTCTTTATATTCTGCCTTACGATCCCTTGACTTCATTTTACCCGAAACGAAGATCGAATCTGGTATAAGTGATTGTAACATTTCACCGGTCTGTACGCGATCAACCAATATAAGTGTATTGCCCGATTCGGATATTTCAATTATCTGCTTGGCTAGAAACTTTAACCTAGGCAGACTAGTCGTTAACCACTTTAATTCTGCTTGATAGTTACTAAACGCTGCTTCGCCTAAATCCTGCAGTTGCCAGATGTTGACATGCAATTGTGCAAGTATTCCTAAGTCCTGTAGTTCCTTGGTATTAATCTTGCCAAGCAATGGGCCTATACAAGCGACTACACCGACCTTATCAGCTTCCTCTTCCGGCATTGTACCAGTGAGCCCCCATCGTATGGGTGCGTTAGCTAAATAGGTCGACAATAGCTTTCTCAATACATCTGCTTTTGCTTTGTGTACCTCGTCTACTATGACGCAGACCACTCCCTCGAAGAAAGCATTTATATCGACCTCTAAATCGGTTTCTTTTGAACGCTTTGATAGGCTTTCCAAACTTTGCCATGTACATATTGTATGGGTTTTTCCATACTCCTTTCTGTCACCAAAGAATACACCCACATCTAAACCGAGATTGATATAATCCTCTTCGGTTTGTGTAACTAAATCTTTAGTAGGCACAATTACGATGCTACGACCGTAAGGTTGAACCTTGTGGCTAAGAATCGCCGTAATTAGGGTCTTCCCAGACCCTGTGGGAGCAATATTGATGCCTGTTATATTCTCGAGATAAGAATTCAATACATCAAGCTGATGTTCCTTAATCTTGATTGGTTGCCCGGCTAAGGGATGCCCCTTCGGCCACATGATGTGACTATAGCTATCTTCGGTTACTAACTCGAACTCGAAATTCTCACCTGGGATGCGTTGATCATCTATCTCAACTTCGTATCCATATTGTTGAACAATAGGCAGCAACCTATCTAAGAGATTAACATACGATCGTCCGCCGATGTCACAGAATGACATCTTACCATTCCATCTGCCTAGCTTGAATGCAGGTGTATGTCGGGCATATGGTAGTACGAATTCTAAAGCCTCAACCATTTTACGGCGACAAACTACATCGAGGTCTGTAAATCTTATGTTTACTTCATCTAATATCTGTAATGTTGTCTTTGCCATTATACACTCGCATCATCTAAACCAGCACACCTAAGTTTTATGATATGCCCTGTCATAAAGTTCTTTGCCTCAAATGCTTTACTAATTGCAAGAAATTTATTACGCAACAGGGCAACTTCGTTGACGAGCAACGTCGAATCTACAATACCGGCAACACCATCGACATATTTTTCTGCATCTCTAGAACTTAGCGTCTTCTGATAGGCTTCGAGAAACTTCTTGAACTCAATTGATCTGTCTTTCTTTAGTTGTATATTTAGATACTCAAGTACCGCCTCAATTTCCTGGAGTTGAGCAAATCGTTGCTCAACTAATCCAGGAAGTTCTGCAGCATGTTTTTCTAAGCTTTTCCCCTTCAAAGATAATTCCTTACGTGCCTCTACAAGCTCGTTTTCGAAATGATCTATGAAATCGGGAATTAAACTTAAATCGCTGGTTACCTTATAATACCATGAACTCACAATTTATGTACTCGTCTTACTGCTATTTCCATTGCTTGTACTAATAAAATCGCTCGCTGAGTGCGAGACATCTGCACTTTCTTAATCGCCATAGCACGCGGAGGGACATCAAGGTCTTCCGCCAGAGCCTTATGTACCCTGGTCAAGTTTACAGGCTCAGAAATCCATCTTACGTAATCTGCACCCACAGTCATGTCTTTCATATTTTCTTTAAACTGCTGGATTGTCGTAATGGATTTCTGTGCATCCTTGCTATTAATGACTAAGAGGAGATCCTCCCCAAACTCAGTAGCTGAAACCGTTTTCGTCATCATATTCCTCGTCTTCGTTTTCATCAACTTCGGAAAGATGACTCCGAGCCGCAGCACGAAGCTCCTTATCAAGATCTTCGTCTAGAAGGCTTTCGTCTACTAGACTAAACTCGTCAAACACTACTACGAGTATGTCTGCAACTTCTAGTCTCTCTTTTGGTGCAATATGGGATTTAATTCTAGCCCATAGTTCCAACAATAATTCATGATTCTCGTGTATCATTCTACCTCCTCAACTGCCATTGGAATCTTTTCTGCATCCGAATCTAAGATTACGGCATGCAAATCATCCTGCGTAAACTCGTCCATAATTACTTTCATCTTTTCAAGGTCGTTCCATTCCTTGCGAAAATATTTCATCTCCTGGCCTGTCTTCTTGGAAATGTACTTATACCTATTGCCCTCTTTAATTAAAACACCTGATTTCTCAAACAGATCAAATAATCCAGAGATAGGATTCATACCAGATTCCCAGGGAATGTCGATTTTAATAGATTCGAATGGCTTAGAGTATCTCGTCTTTACAACCTTACAGGTTGCACGAATACCCCTGACTTCTGATGACTTTGTTCCATCTTCATCTTCTTTCAGCTTATACTTCTTCATTGCAATAACGATGCTTGATGCAAAAATAAAGCCTGAACCACCTGTAATCTTATCGTCGGGATCAAACATATCCTGGCTTGCATATGTGTGATTGGTGACGGCCATTCCGATATTTAAATCGCCGAACATGTTGACACAGTTTGAAACAAAGGCCTTGAGCTGCTTTGCCTTACGACCCATATCCCCCTTCATGTCACCGGCCTGGAACTGATTAATATCTGTAGGCGTCAATAACATACCAATAGAGTCAATGATGAATAATATCTTCGGACGTTGTTCCCTAGGAAGATCTAGATAGTTGGCCTTGTACTCACTAACAAAATCATGAACAATTTTGGCTACTTCATCTACCATTGATGCACTAATTCTCAGCATCTTATCTTCGCCTGTGTCAACACCTAACGCTTTAAGCCATGCTTCGTCAAGGGCATTTTCTGTGTCAATCATAACGACAAAAATGCCTTGCTCTTGTGCAGCCTTAGCAATGTTACCGGAAACAATATATGACTTGCCAGCGCCGGACTCGCCTGCAAATACCGAAACCTTACCCATCGGAATTCCGTGATAGAAATTTCCACTGATGAGAAAATTAAGTCCGTAAGATCCTGTACTGATCCAGGTATCGGGGTCATTGAACCCTGTAGAAATACCTGTAATATTTTTCGTCAGAGATTTTCTGAACTTCGAAATGTCAAATGGCTTTGCCATAGATTCTCCTTAAGATGTATGGGGCAGGTATTTACCTGCCCCAGTTTAAAACTTACTTGTTTCTGTTACGAAGCATTGCAAGGATTTCTTGCGGTGACTTACCTGCTGTTGCAGGTGCCGCTTCTTCCTTTACTTCGGTCTTAGGAGGATCTGCGTCAAAGGGAGGATCGTTATCATCCGATTCTTGTACAACAGGCGTTGTCACCTTCGGCGTAGGTGTCGGTTCGCTACGAGTCACAGGTGCTGAACGTGTGACACGCTTGCCTTCGCCACCTTCGGGATCGTCACTTGCTGACGAATCAAATCCAAACGGCTTGTAATGCTGACTCCAGCGTGCTGGATCATATAGTTCGCCGTCGAGGGACTGTTGGAACATCTCGAAGATGATAGCAAGTTGTTCAGCTGTAGGACGCTTTGGAAGATATGTTGCCAGATCAACCAAACCATGTTGTTCGATTGCAGCTTGCATTTCTTCTGTAAGGCTTGACTCTTTTCTGGCCCACTTTGATGTACCATAATCAGCAAAACCGCCCTTACTTGTCTTGGAGACAATAAAGTCGGTACCGTTGATATAATCAACTGGGCTGTTTTCCATATCGGGATCCATCAATGCAGCCTTAATAATTGCAAAGATCTGCGGACCCATGATAAACTTACGGATCGGATTGGCCGGGGCATCAGCTTCATTGAGCGGATCTTGCTTAACAAAACCCTGCATATAGAAACTACGCTTAACCCAATACTTGCGGGCAGTGTCTTCGAGAGACTTATCTTTCCACCAAGGGCGTACTTCATTCAAGATTGGGCAAGTCATCTTACCATCCCACATTTCGATACACGGAACCTGAACGACTACTGGTTTGTTTTCGTCTTGACCTTTGATACCAGGGAATGGGAGTTTGATGAGTTGACGCTCAGCCCAGAAGAATGTGTTATCTTCGTTAGCGTCTGGGAGGAATCGGAGTGTTGCTGAAGTACCTTCGGCAATATTCCAGTGTGCGTAAGTTGCTTTGTCGCCGCTGCCTGTATTGCTGCCGCCGCCTGGCTTACGATCTAGTGCTTGTAACTTCTTACGGATTTCTTCTAGTGTTTTTGACATGATTTTATTTTCCTGCTTTAGTTTAAAATTGAACGTTATTAATTGAGCTGCGATCTACTCGGGTCACGTTAAGCCCTTTCGCATCTTACCTGCTAAGGTCTTCGTATGCAGCTAGTATACGAAAACCTTGTGTGTTTGTCAAGAACTTCTTAGTAGAAGTTCATAATATATTTATCAAAGAAGGCCGATAGGTCCACTGACTCTTTGATATCTTTCTTTACTACCGGAGATGATTCTTCGATCTGTACATTTTCCAAAACCTGCGTAAGTACCGCTTTCTCGAATTCGTTGATCGAACCTTCCTTACATAATTTTGTACCGATTTTATTAACGAACCCAGAAAGTTCATCATTTTCGAGTATCCTTAATGCTAATTCATTCAACTTAAATCCTAGGCGAGCATTTTCACTTGCAAACTCGAACATCGGAGTTGTATTTAGTGATTCACGACGTAACATAACAACATTGGCGGCGGCTTCTTCGATACGCTTGTGGAAAGTGTCTCGTTCCTGAACCAGTTGCTTAACAATAGGAAGAACTTCCTCAAACTTCTCATCAAATCTGCGAATGGTGAAAAGTTCCTTTAGTCCGCTTGTATCATCCTCGGCAAGGGCTTCTCTCTCAAATGTTTCTAAACGAGCCTTAACTGTTTCGTATGTTTTTACACCCGTTAGTTTTCTTAACTCTGTACGAATTGTTTCAATGTTCTCTTTGACTGTCTCAACAATACCAGAACTATCTTCGTTAATAAGTTTGTTGGTTGTGACATAACGGTTGAATGATTGAAGCTTCAATAAGTTACCTGTACTTTCGGAAATATAGGAGCCCACCTTATCGTTCATTGTTCCACCATGAGCCATATGTTGAGCCATTGCTCTGGCACCGGGTAGATAGTTATGTGGGAAACGGAAACGCTCTCCATTAGATTCTAGGAAAATTGCACTAATGTGACGTGTTCTTGATCCACGAACATTCTCATCAACCGGTGTCTTGTGTTTTACAAGAATCCTAACATTCTCCAATGTCTGCTGTGATGTTTTTAATGAGCCAAACATCTTACTAAAGCTCTCTGTAATTGCTTCTTCCATCTTTTTCCCATACGCGATCTTGCCGCTGTTAAGAGTAATAGTTTCAACCTTGCCGTCTTGAACGAGCTTATTTAACGCTTGCTGAATTTGATTTAGGTCGCTACCGGTAATGTTGGCTGCTAGTGCTTCGGCACTCATGCCGGCGGCATAATCAAGCTCTTGTAATATTCTGCCTATTAATAAACTATTAACACTTTCGTTCATAGACGTACCCTTTTGCATCTTGGCCTGGTAGGCATAATCTCGCGGCTGAATTTGTTTACCAAAAACTTTAATATCTGAATTCATTAAAAATTCGTCAGCAATTTTACGAATATTTTTTTGGATCTTTTCTACGGAATCGTCAGTATCGGTACCCTTGCTAAACTGTATTCTGTTGCCTTCTTCGTCAATCGTTACCATAATATTTGGACTGACTACAAAGAACCTGCGACCAAGGGAGGGGTCGGTAGTTTCTGCACCGTCGTTATCAAATATCTTAATCTGTAGGCCATTGCCCTTTAAAAGGGCAAATATCTTTTCTGCTAATACATCTTTTTCGACCATACAAATTCCTGTTTCTCTTATTTATCAAAAATCAAATGAACACAGGCATCGGTGCATCATATGACGTATCGTGCTCAATACCGATATTACTGTTAATAGCTGCCTGCGATTGATCGTCCCATGTCGAAATATAATCAGTCATTCTAACTGCTAATATCAATGCCATTATCAAATCGTCAGTCTGCCCGATTCTGGCTTCGAATGTATTTCCACGGGAAACAAATACCTTGAGTTCAGATAAAATTCCTCTAGAGTTTAATTTCATCTTACCGGATTCAATCAAGAATTTCAATTTAGCGCATGCTTCTAACTTTGACTTATTGGTTGTTACAAATCCAGCGCGTCGACCGGACTTGCCTTGAAGACGATTCTTTGGATCATGCAACATTGTACCAGGGAAGTTTTCTTCTCCTGTATCTCGAATAACAACAAGGGCAGCTTCGCCTAAAGAATTGCTTTCCACAGACCAATATAGTTCGGGTTTGCCCGCTGCATATAATTCTTCAAGTATCTTTCTCATTGTGCGAACTTGCTCTTCGATGGGAGTCTTGTTACTACTCCACTCAGCAACCTGAACAAGTGTCGGTAACTCAAGAACCTGAATTGCGGAATTATCCCCGCCGGTTCCCATTGAAGGATCAAGCGAAACAACATAGGTCATATTTGGACGAATTTCTGAATACCAACGGACCTGCCCTGTCTTACGAATTGGTTGGGTCGGCTCTAGTTGAGAAAGTTTCACAGGATTAATAAGCGTTTCTTCGAATGTAATGAACTGACACTTATGTTCACGTAAAAATCTATCTTCCCCGAGCCCGGCAAGTTCGGAATCGGCCCATGCTTGGTCGCGGTCCGGGTGAGCTTCCCAGGTAGCTATATATGGCTTAAATCCATTGACCCCGACTGTTGTTTCGTTACCATTAGCATCTACTAATTTGTTGGCTCCAAACCAGATGTCGGCAAATTGGTCTTCGTCGGTGTTTGGTGTTGAAGTAATAATACATTTACCACCTGTAGATAGAGTAGGTGATAGAGAAGTCCAGAATTCTTTTGCTATATTAGGTTCTACGAATGCAAATTCGTCAAGATAAACAAGTGACAAAGACATACCACGACCAGTATTTTCTGTCGTGGTAGTTGCTACAATACGCGAGTTATTATCGAAATCAATAGAACGCTTGTTGTAGGTCTTCACACCTGCACGAATATGATCGGGCACAGATTCATAGGCATATCGAACTCTGTGCATAATTTCTTGAGCACCATCATATTTGTTAGAAGCAATAAGAATTGTGGCATCATCAACAAACATAGCATACCACAACAGATAACCAGCGGCTACCGTAGTTTTACCCATCTGACGACTAACCATGTTGACTGATTTTCTATTAGCATGATAATTGTCAATAAGATCTAACTGAAAATCATATAACTCAAGCTTCTGCCTACCCTTCATTGGGTGTTGAATATACATGAAATTTTCAATAAAGTATCTAGGTCCCGAAACAGGATCAAGACATGCTTTTAGCTCGTCAATTTGTTCCTTTGAGTACGATACCTTTGTATAGGCTCGCTTAACAAGTTTATCGTCTTGATATATGGCCATGCTTAATATCTACTGTCGTAGTCTCTCTCTGGCTCGTCGAATTCTTGCTCAGGAGGCTCCATTTCCGCTGCCTTCTTGTCAAAGTACGGATTTAAAAGTTTGATATATACATTGGGATCTAGTAACTGTTTCATAACCGAAGGATCGATAATCTGTTGGGCATCACGAAGATAGAGTTCTTCGTTATCTACGATAAATGCCATTCCGTCCGAGAACTGAATAGATTCTATGGCAATGTCGCCGGCTTCGGCAGTTGTATACGAAGTGTAAGTTGGGTTGTCTGTCTTATAATTCCACCCGGTTGGTTCATCGTCTTCTTGCCAACCTACTCCGGCAGATGCCTTGATGTCTAGATCGAAACCTACATCAACTACCTCGCCTTTTCGATTTAATGCTTTACCGAAAACAGTAACTCCGCCGTCGAGAATAATCTCATCCTGGTGAGTGTAAAAATCACCATTGATACTGTCAATTGTTAGTCCGGAAACTTGTGTACTTTCAGTTAACTTTTTTTTTTGAGAAACGCTGGCAGACTCTTTAAGAAAGTTTCTATAGCCGTAAACCAGTTCCTTATGAACTTCTGCTACCTGCATTCTCTTCTGTTCTGGATTATCGCCCTGGCGTGCGCCGGACGGGCCAGTTGCTCTTACTACGGGACTATCTGCACCATTAGGGAAGAAATCATTTCCGTTTGCGAACTCAACATCGTCGTAGCCATTATTAAGTCCTTCTTCCATGGAATTAAACTTCTTTCCATAGCGACTGCCTTGCACTGCATTTCCTTCGCCGGCAAGAATCATGTTATACATAAGCGATGTAACATCCTTTGATGTTCTTGCTCTATTAATTTGATTAAGAAGATACGATTTCTTATTGTCGCTGGTTGTTGAGGCTGCAATAATTTCCTGTGCTCGAATCTTTGCTGCTTCTACGGGCAAAGTAATCAGAGTATTTACTTCGTCCGGGTTAATGTCGGAACCCCTTGCTTCATCCATCGGAAAATCGCCGTAGTCTTCATCAGATCCATGGCCGGCACTAGCGAGGGCATCAGCATCGTCGGAGAAGTCATCCGGTCCGTTCATCATATCGAACTCGCTATCTGTGCCATTAAGATCATCCATGACATATTTCATAATTTCTTGGACTTCTTCAGGAGCAAATCCCTGATCTTGCAATTCTCTTGACACCATTTCTAGTGCTTCTTCTTCGTCAATAAAGGAGTCACTAAGTTGCATTAATCTTTGATATGCATGTTGTATGTCCATTTCGGTGACATTTTCAAACATTGATTCTGTATCGTTATTCATAATATCTTGTAGTCCTGATCCAATTTCTGCCCCGGTCATTACACCACGTGGGCCGGCCAACCTGGCCCCTGCAATTCCACCTACTATTTTTCCGCCTAGTCCCTCATTCTGCATTGCACAGGCCTTATCGGCTGTGGCAGGATTTGACTGCCTACATGTATCTACATGGGCTTCTTCCATTGATGTGCAGCCTTCTTCGGCTTTACCGTGTTTTTTATTGTAAATGGACCACGCTGTAGCGAATGCCTTGCTATGATCGTCTGGATATTGTTTTTTCAGGTCTAGAACTACATCTTCCATTCC